>JAEEGL011939806.1_pt1 | contig 33554 bp, 20 predicted proteins | sample 9134231 | NCBI WGS metagenome assembly JAEEGL01 (sample SAMN16246548, study PRJNA631951) | gut metagenome | biome: gut microbiome; feature: rumen; material: fiber-attached | host: Bos | place: Iran: Karaj | collected 2018-10 | reverse complement strand
TTTGCCGTAACACACAAGCAAATGCTGATTCTGGGCATTTGTGACTCGTGTTGTCAAAAAGCCGAAAAGATTAAAGATGAGAATATTAGTCGCGAAAAAAGGATAAAAACTGCGCCCTACGTCAATCTGAATCTGTAGACATATACTCGGTTTTCCGTGTTTTTTATAGTTTGTATATAAATATATATAAGCAAAGGAGTAAGTATATTTTTGCAAAACCTAAGATTCTGTACGCACAGAGTGGTAATAATACACGATGCACATGCATACCAATGTATTGCAATAATCTGACACGCCCCGGAGGGGCGTCTCATCTTTATGGGTAACCGGGTGTGCCATAGGCACGCCCGGACAAGCTGGCTAACACCCAACCCCCAAATCTATATACCAAGTCATACATAAGCCATAAGCCATAAGCCATAAGCCATAAGCCATAAGCCATAAGCCATAAGCCATAAGCCATAAGCCATAAGCCATAAGCCAATATAAAGGACTAAATCATGAAAAAAATTCTGCCCGTTCTGATTTCGATTTGTGCCGTTAGCTGCATCAATGCATGCGATGATTCACAGAAAGTGGTTCAGGGCTCTCACGACGATTCACTGCCCAATGTGAAGATGGAAGTGCATATCGACGATGTCAAACAGGGTGAAGTGAATGTACAGGATATGGCCGATTTCGTGCAGTCCGTGACTGCAAGCGGTGAAACATCCAATGCCATTGCCATTTCCGATTTCATCCAGCAAATCAACAATGTGCCCGATAACGAGCTCGATACTTATCTCGATCAATATCTGTGCGACTATCAGTCGAATGAAGATGGTATGAAAGTATCCGATAAAGGTGACAGATGTCCTTTGTTGTCATGTATCGAAGCCAAACGCAGTTATTATAATGTCGATTCAAATAATCTATTTTATTCGGATGATATGCACATCACGCTTGGTTGCTATAAGATCAGGCAATTAGGGAAGATACTGATGCTTAAAAAAACGAATGCGAGCACACAGGATCCGGCAACACAAGAACCGGGAAATGACGAAAAGCCCGTTATTGATTCCTACGAAATCGAAATCACCTATGATGGTACAAGCCTTGGTAAAATTGATTTGGCCAACCTCGCCGACAAAGTCCAGAAAGTCGACAGCAAATACGTGATTATGATCAGCGATATCATCAAAGCGGCGAAATCGGATATCGATCTGGCTGCCAGCTGGTGCGATTATTTCGGTACAGATGGTTGGAGTCCCAAAGATGACGTGAGTCATGACTGTATAGGGATTCGTTCGTGCAGCTATTCGGAATCAGCTTATATAGATGTTGCGGATACAACAAAACGAAAACTGGTATTTGGCGGTGACAGTCCGAAATGCTACAGCGTAAAGAATTTCGGAAAAATCGTGATAACATCTACGGATCCGAACAATTCCGGAGATTAAAAAAAACGAGCGTATTGGCCCATTGGGCCAATAGCGAGCAAAGACGTGGCGTATCGAGGTAGAGACGTTCCATGGAACGTCTCTGGCGAGATAGACACGTCTGACGCGGCGTATCGAGGCAGAGACGTGAAACGTCTCTGGCGAGATAGACGCGGCCCCCTTCATATCATTATAACCAATATGAAATCACGCATTGCCATCATATTTGCCGCATTATTGCTGCCGATCACATCATACGCGCAGGAACCCGAAGTCCTTGTTCTCGATATGGACGAGGCAAATAGCGCCGATGAAGCGCTTGAGCTGGAAACGATTGATATCGCCGATACGACGATATTCGAAGAGCACAGGGGCGCGCGCCCGAAATTCTCGCAGCGCATCCAGATGCCGCAGCTGCAATCGATTAACGACTGGCTCGAGAGCGCGGCCGGCGTCTTTGGCGATGCGTCGGGCAAGGGCACGCGTTCAGTGATTGTGCGTGGTTTTGAGACGCGGCAAATCAATTTCCAGTTTTCGGGCGTGCCGCTGGATACGGGGTACGACGGCATGACCGGGCTGGATGTGCTCCCAATGAACTGGATTGGCGCCGGGCGCATTGCGCATGCGGATGCATCGCCAACCGATGGCGTCGGACTGGGCGGCAAAATCGATCTCTATTCGCTCGACCCCAGTATCCTCGAAGCTTCTGTCGAAACCTCGCTGTTTGGCGTGATCGGATCAGTCGCGCACGGCATGAAACAAGGCCCATGGCATTGGGCGGTGACTGCTGGCGGCCTGTATCAAAAAGGTTTTAAGCTGTCACATGCATTCGAACCGGATAAGGATGAAGATGGCGGCTGGCGCGACTGGAGCTATAAAGGCGGCTACAATCTATTCTTTAAAGTCGGCAGATCTCTTGGAAACTGGGGCGATATTGAGCTTCTGGCCGGTTATACAAATGCACCGCGCGGCGTTCCGACCGGCGTGAACACCGGCTATCGCCGTTATTGGGATTTCACAAACTGGCGAGTGGCTTTTGCGAGCACCAGACTCAGCTTTTCGACGCCATGGCTGTTCGGACAGGCACAAATCTGGGCGACCAATCAGGGAAACAAGCTCGAAGCCTTTGACGATCCCTCGCGAAAGACGCAAATCACAGCTGTGGCTTCGACCTCGGTCTGGAACGATTACGATTTTGGCGGCCGCATTGAATTGAATTCGACGCCGTGGAACATCGGCCTGGGTGACCTCAGTGCCATGATTCGTGCGGATTTGCGCTATCAAACCCACGAATCGAATGAAGATACTTACGCGCCTGCGGTACATACCGACAAATCGTCCAGCCGGTTATATTTCGACGTGCGCCCCGCGCTCGAATGGCAGATGCTCGATAACTTCAAGCTGTTTGCCGGCGGCAATTTCACAACTGCAATCGGACTGGATGCCGGTGGTTCAAACAATACCGATACGCCCGATCTCGTCGATTTGTACAACGGCGGATTCAGTACAGGCATCGACTATCAAATCATTCCGTCGCTGTCGCTCGATTTGCGGGCTGCCCGGCGATTGCGCATGCCGACGCTCAAAGAACAATTCCGCTCGATTCCATTAGATAATGTAGAAAATCTGCCCGATCTCAATCCTGAAATTGCCTGGGATTTCGAAGGCGAAATTCACTGGCAGCCGCTGGATACTGTGGCCATTACCGTGGGTGTTTTCGATACCGAAATCCGCGATCTCATCGAATTTAAATATATTAATAATACAAAACTGGCCTATAACGTGAGCAAATCGCGGATGGCCGGAACTGATATCGCCGTTAAACTCGGCGCATGGGCTGGTGTATCGTTCGATATCGCATACCATTATTTGTATGCTTATGATCTATCGCAGGATCATGTACTCAACGACCGCCCTGCGCATCATCTCAAGGCTTCGATACATTACGAACCAATACAAAATCTGCGCTTTACCATCGGTGGTCAGTTCGAATCCGAACGCCGCACCGAGGCCTGGTTATCGACGAAATACGCCTGGATGGGCAATGTATATCTGCTCGACGCCGAGATAGAATACAAACTAGAACACGTCAATTTCTATCTGCGCGGCACCAATCTGCTCGATTATAATTACCAGCGTGCATTTGGTTATCCCGAGCCAGGCATAAATGTGACGCTGGGTGCAAAGATAATGTATGAATAGTTTTTGTGTGGCGGGCTATTGGCCGCTTGCGGCCAATACGCCTCGCCTGCTCGCCTATGCTGCGCATACGGCTCGCGATCTGCATGATGCACCCCCATGCGCTCTGTACTAAAACATCCTGCATAAATTGAGCTTGTTGTATTCCTGGCATTTAATCTGACATGATTTAGCTAGATTTTTTAACAAATGCTCACCATCAACCCCAAATCCCACACTCAAGCATTCTGCCTAACTGCATGCGCCGATACGCCTCGCTATTCGGGCAGCAGATGCACCCATAATTAAGCCCCCAGTCAAATCATATTCCCATCAACTGACAAACCAAATTATCGTCAACTGACAAACCAAATTATCGTCAACTGACAAACCAAATTATCGTCAATTGACAAACCAAATTATCGTCAACTGACAAACCAAATTATCGTCAACTGACAAACCAAATTATCGTCAACTGATAAACCAAATTATCGTCAACTGACAAACCAAATTATCGTCAACTGACAAACCAAATTATCGTCAACTGGTAAAATGTCCCTTGAAATTATACATAATAGTGACTAACTTAAAGGGAGGAAGTCGCATTAAGTAATTCAGAGAAAGACGATATGAAAGGCTACATAAAACGCATTGCGGATAAGATGCTTCAGGATTGTTTGGAGTGCTCAGGAATCACGGTCATTCAAGGCCCGAAATGGTGCGGCAAAACGACCACAGCAATCCAGGCTGCGCAAAGCGTCATTTACTATGCATATTCACGCGATGACGGTGTATATATCGTCCCCATTTCATCTTTAAAATGTTAATTGCTCGCCTATGCTGCGCATACGGCTCGCCATTCGGGCTATCGGCACATTTTGTGGGCACGTGCCCACAAAATGCCGATACGCCCTCTGCGCTCGGCTATTTCGCTGCGCTCAATACGCCTCGCGTGTAATCATATTTATGATGAATGCTTCTTAAAAATATAATAATTCTGATAAGGAAGCAAATCAGTAACCTGTCTGTCCAGTTCCAGCCCCGAGGAACGTGCAATTTCAATGAGTTTTTCCGGAGCAATTTTTGCAGCTTCAGGTGGACCATTCGGAATGTCACCCTGTTTAAATTCTATAATATGAAACTGTGCATTTTCAGGAAGTTGTTTAACAATACCCGTCATCCAGTCTACTGGATCGGCAATGTGATGCATGACATCGCACATAAATACGATATCTATATTCTCTGGGATCTCAGGCGTTTTGGGGTCGATGAGTTTAACTTCTATATTTTGTACATTGTTGAGCATGGATTTATGATGGATATGCCGAATCATTTCCGGCTCAACATCTGCCGCAAATACTTTGCCGGTCGTCAGTTTCCTGGCAATTGGAAATGAAAAATATCCTGACCCGGCACCAAGATCGAATACGCGCTCGTTTCCTTTGAGCTGCATTTGTTCGACGACTTCATCCGGTTTTTGCCATACCTTTCTATCTTCACGTTCGAGGAATTGTATATAGGCTTCCATCTGTTCAAATGGCTTCATCTGTGTCGGATCCATTCCCGCCTTTCTCAATGGACAATCCACAGGTGGATTGGATGGGTCATGAACCATTCCATGGGCGTGAACAACCGTCGGCAGCGTTTCATCCGCTTTTGCATTCTGTGACTCAGATTTTTCATCTGCCGCAATTTCATTCTGTGCAATCTGAGGTGCAGCTGGTTCCGGAACCTGTTCCTGGGGCTTTTTGCCAGAGCATCCAGCCATCATCCAAACAACCAGCACGATCAATAGTGTTTGTCTCATTTTTTTACGCCTTTACGATGGTTTATCCTCAAATCGGGGATAGATTGGAAGCAGTTACCATTTAACTGCTTAAGTTCAGCACACAAATGGTCAAAACGTATCTCCGCGATGAATCATTCCCGTCTATCGAATAAAAATGGTAACAGTTCAGCCGGGGCTCTGCCCCGGACCCCGCCAAAGGGCTGAATTCCTCAGTTCGCAATATCAAATGCGCTTCGTTTCTCGCGCAAAGCGCTTCAACTTGCGCATTTAATTTGCTCACTGGGCTCTACATTCGCGCCATTCACCGGATGGCGCTCATTCCGGCCCCTTTGGAATCTGCATTGTTTTTTACATGCTTCCATATTTTGCCAGATAATATGGCCGCAAAAGACGAAATGGGGCCCCTCCCCCATTCCGCTAAAACCTTACCTGTCATGCAGGTTATGCCAGGAAAGTCAATAGAGACCTGAATCGTTACCAAAATATCATCCGGGGCGACATTATCTTTCGCCCCGGCATGTTTCATTGGATTATTCCTGGTTTGAACGACGTCTTCGGATGAAACCGAACGATAAAGCTGCAAGCAGCAATCCCAACCATCCGAATTGTCCGGGATGATTCATCGTGGCACTGCAGCCGTCAGAACCTGAGTGGCTGTTTGAAGTGGATTCCGGTGTATCCGTTGTGCCGGGTTCTGGATCTTCTGAGCCTGGAACGATTGGATCCGGATCTTCAGCGCCTGGATCGACAGGATCCTCGTGATTGCCGGGTTTAGGCTCGACGTAATGATCTTCGCCACCGGGATCATCCGGGTTGAGGCACGATGCAAAGTGGCGGTTCTGCCAGGAATGGTAGCAGTTATAGAGCAGGCTGCCTTCTGTCGGATACTTCGTATAGGTGCCATCTTCATCCACGACTTCGAAATAATAGGATGTACATTGGGGCAGGTCGGTAATGTCGGATCTGCTATAGATACCATTGGTTGCTGTGCCGGCTGAAAGTTTAAGTTCATTGCACCTTTCTTCATCACTTCCATCGCCGAGCACAAGCATTACCTTTGCGGCAGGTTTGGTGCTGTAGTAGTGCGCTTTGAACCAGAGCAAGGTTCCGGTCATGTAATGAGATCCTGCGCTGATCACACTAATCTCTTTTGCATTGCTGCTAAAGTCCTGCACCGTAAATTTGACTTCGGTACCGATACCGACGGCATTAAACGCTTCGCTGAGGATATTTCTGCGATCTTCATTAGAATTATCGCCCTCGCAGGATCCAGCGACACCGCCATTCTTGTAAAGCAGCATACTTAGCACGCTATCCGGCTTGATGGAGAGCGCAATGTTTTCAGCGATCGTCCCGAATTCTGAACCAGTGAATAATTTTATCCGATCGCTGTAAGTCGTAAGGCTGGTGTGGCAGACCGCCGTACCACCATCACAGGCACATTTGACGGAGCCATCGCATTTATCCGGATAATCCTGGGCAATCGTGGAAACCAGTTTACACGGTGATGCTTTCATCAGGCATGACATTTCATTGATGACTTTTGCATGAAACTGCGCGGCTCGCGCAAGATCTGAACGCCAGAAAAGGGGCGCACGTGGACTCGCATAGCATTCTGCACCCTCAATACAGGCATCGCCACATGCTTCAATCGTTGCTGCGGGATCACAGCGCGCTTCATTCAGCAGAAGATGGATTGCTCTGGCGTTTTCCGAAATATCTTCGCCTTCTCCGTATGCGAACGACAGGGCTGGTGTCAGCACTGCTATCATTAGGGAATACATAAAAATACCTGGACGCATATCATCCTCCTGTGAACCGACCGGCGGTTATCATATCGCAATCATCCGCAGCCTTGTGGCTGCAGTCTAAGACAGTATACACATTTTTTTTTGAATTTCATCCTTCAGGGGTAATTATTTGCCGAAGATAGTAACTGTTCTGCCATTGCGTGAGAACGCCATAGGCATTCAATATCAATAGCCCCAGGTTGGAGCGTAGCGACTACCGGGGAATTAAGCGTTCTCACACTTTTTTCCCAACGATTTGCCAGCCCTTTGGGCCGGCAAATAGTTGGGCGGGGAGGAGAGGGATATTCCCCTACCCCCTGGTAGCTAACGCAACCATAGATTACTGATAGGGAAGCTCTGACGGGCTTCTTGAAGGCTGAATATTACAAAATTAGGAATTATGTTGACAAAAAAAACAGTTTTGATAGACAATATAAAATAGGTTTAATAGACGCTTTCTCAGGTGGAGGTGAAGCCTGTGAAGACGGCAAATAATAAAGGGAACGAACTATGGCTCAAATGCAATTACAACAAGAAGGTCAGCTCCAAGCAAAAGCTGATTCAGGTCAAAATGCTGTTGCCAATCAGCAAACTGATGGCGCCAGAAATGATCAGATGACCCAGGAATGGCAGTCACCTGCTGCAAGCTGTCTGATTACTTCACCTTTTGGACCGAGAAATATGTCCAAGAATAAAGGTGGCGGATCGTCAAATCATAAAGGAATCGACCTCCGTGCGTATCAGGGAACAGCAATTGTTGCTGCAGCAGATGGAAAAGCAACCGTTCTCGGCGGAAACTATAACACCCTTGATATCGTTCACTCTCCAACGCTTAAAACACGTTATCTGCATGCGTCAGCAATTAAAGTTTCCAATGGAAAAAATGTCAAAAAAGGTGACACAATCGCGCTTTCTGGTGGTAAAGGTCCGCAGGGCCCCAATCAGTTCAATGCACACCTCCATTTTGAAGTCCATCAGGGTGGCACCAAGATCGATCCAGAAGCTTTCCTGATTAATCATGGCGTTTCCCTGTCAAGAAAACAGGGACTTCCCGCTCGGAAAGATGCTGCCGATCCTGCAGTCGCAACACCAGAAAAAGCCCTTACGCCGGCTAAAGAAACAGCAGCCATCAAATGGTACAAAAACAAAGGTTTTACTGCCGATCTGATTAAGAGAATACAGGCCGTTGTCAACACTGCTGAAACCGGTACAATGGATGCTGCCGCAGTCCAGGCCGTTGGTGAGTGGCAAAAATCTAAAGATTTTGTTGGTAAGCAAGTTGATGGCGAATTCGGTGGCGGAAGCGCCGAAAGATCCGGTGATAAACAGCTCGAGACGGATATCAAAGCATTGTTGAATCCCAAAAAGGTGGTAGCAGATATTGGTAAAGCTGCTCAAAACGATGATAGTGCATCCGCGAATAATGATGCTCAAAATGCATTAAGTGGCGGCGGCGCTAGATCTGATACTCCAGAACTTACCGGAACTACTGCGACACCAGTGTTCGATGATGTTCCGGAAGGTCCGGTTATGACCGAGAAGAATGAATATGGCCTTCCGCTTAGTAAATATCACGTTGGCATGAGCAATGGCAGCGCCAATCGAGAGGAATGGCGTTTACACCCAACGCTCAGAACAAAACTCGCTAAGCTTAGAGAACTGTTGGCAAATGAAAATCTAGGTTTCTTCGTTTCTGAAGGTATGAGAAGTCCCGGAAGACAGCAGTATCTGTATGAACAGGGGCGTACTAGAAAAGGAAAAATTGTTACTAATGCAAAGGCATGGAAGAGCAACCACAACTATGGCTGTGCAATAGACTTTGCCCCCAAAAATGGTGATTGGAATGGCGCGAACTGGACGAGATTGGGGGAGCTTGCCGAATCTGTTGGGCTTGAGTGGGGAGGCAGATGGACAAATCCTGTCGACAGACCGCATGTTCAGCTTAAAAAATTGCCTGGTCCATCTAAATGTAAAGAAATCTATACAAAATCTGGAATTGAAGGCATTTGGTCAATGTTCTGATAATTGCATTACTTCACTTACTTCATTTTTGAGGCGCTCGTTTGAGCGTCTCTTTTTTTACCCTTTTCCTTCCTTTCTCCATTCTCTGCTTGACAGAAGCGATAAAGCGAGTGATGTTCATTTGGGGGGCCAAGCCCCCTACGCGTCTATCGTGCGCGGCTCGCGCACGATACGACGCTACCCCCGTGCGGGGCAACGCCCCGCAACGCCCCATCCCTCCGCTTGGTTACGCTTTTGGACATTTTATCTTCTACTCCTGAAATATCGGCGCTCACCCATAAGCTGATTCGGCATATTCGAAATCGCCTCTTCCTGCAGTATCGCTATCTCGAACCCGCCATCTATCGGCTCGTGCCTCGCGAATCCAATCTCATCCCCGGTGTCTTTGGTACCGATGGCACCACTTTGTTTTACGATCCTATCGAATGGCTCAGAAGGTTTCGTGACAATTCTGCACTCGAAATCCGACGATACCTTCATACGCTCTTCCATTGCATCTATCTGCATCCCTTCATGCCGCCTTCTGCCGCCGATCCCGATCTCTGGGCACTCGCCTGCGATATCTCCATCGAGGCTGCGATTGCCGCGCAGTGCACAGAACTCGCCCTCCCAGATGACAGCGAACGCAAATCGTTCATCCGGCAGATCGAAAATCATGTGCCGTTGCTCACAGCCCCGGAAGTTTTCAAATCCCTGAGCCATTCAAACGCGGATCTCCTCACCCTGCGCAACTTGTTCACTTTCGACGAACATTTGTGGATCCTTCCGCCTGATCAGGCTTCCAACAATTCTATGAATGATGATCAGAATTCACAAAAAGAAGATCAGAATTCACAAAATGAAGATCCGAACTTGCAGAACGATAATCAGAATCCGCAGAACGAAAATCAGAATCCGCAAAACGAAGACCAAAATCCGCAAAACGGTGATCAGAATTCACAAAACGAAGCGCAAAATCCGCAAAACGGAAATCAGAATTCGCAAAGCATTGCCCAAAATATGCAGAACGATGCCCAGAACATGCATTCATCAAAAGCGAATGAATGGAAAGAAGCGGCGCGTAAAATTTTGGTCGATCTGGAGTCATTCTCCGGACGGGGAAACGAGCGTGGCTTGATGGAAAAAAATATCGGCTATCTCACGCGTGATGAGATGGATTATTCCGATTTTCTCCAGCAGTTTGCCGTATTAGAAGAAAAGATGATGCTCGATCCGGATGAATTTGACTATGTGTATTATACGTATGGTCTGCGGTTGCCAGGTAAACGAAAACTATTAATCGAGCCGCTCGAATATCGCGAAGTTAAACAAATTCGAGAATTTGCGATTGCCATTGATACTTCCGGTTCTACCGACGGTGCGCTCGTTAAAAAGTTTCTCCGAAAAACATATAGTATCCTCAAATCAACCGAAATGTTTACATCGTCTGTGAATATACATATCATTCAGTGCGATACCGACATCCAGGAAGATATCGCAATTCATTCGCTAGATGATATCGACGAATATACAAAAGATTTTAAAATCAAAGGCCTCGGCGGCACCGATTTCAGACCCGTATTTCGATATATCGAAACGCTCAGATCAAATGGCGAATTCAATCATTTGTGCGGGCTTATCTATTTCACCGATGGCATGGGCATATATCCAAATCAGCCAACCGACTATAAAACTGCATTCGTTTTTCTCGATAAATATGATGAACGTTCCGTTCCACCATGGGCACTCAGATCATACTGGAAAGAGGATGAAACATGAATATCAAGGAAGCTAAAAAAGAGATCAAAAATACGATTCAGCTCTACCTCGAAAAAGATAAAAACGGCGAATACGTTGTGCCAATTGTCAGGCAGCGTCCCGTCTTTTTGATCGGAGCTCCGGGTATCGGTAAAACCGCGATTATGGAGCAAATCGCTGCCGAAATGGATATCGCCATCGTAAGCTATTCCATGACACATCATACGCGCCAGAGTGCGATCGGATTGCCATATCTGGCAGAAAAAGAATATGCCGGGCGAAAATGTACCATTTCGGAATATACAATGAGCGAAATCATCGCCTCGATCTATGAGGTGATGGAAAAATCCGGAAAATCCGAAGGCATCCTCTTCCTCGACGAAATTAATTGCGTCTCCGAAACACTTGCTCCGGCGATGCTGTTGTTTTTGCAATATAAACGATTCGGAAATGAACAGGTCCCGCAGGGATGGGTCGTTGTGACTGCCGGTAATCCTCCGCAATACAATAAATCTGTTAAAGAATTCGATGTCGTCACACTCGACAGACTCAAATATATATCCGTCGAAGAAAATTACAGCGTCTGGAAACAATATGCTTCTTCCGCCGGTATTCATCCTGCCATACTCGCTTTCCTCGATTTGAATGAATCCAGCTTCTATAAAGTGTCTTCGACTGTGGATGGCAAACAGTATATCACAGCTCGCGGTTGGGAAGATTTGTCTGCGACAATTCGCGGATACGAAAGACATCAGTTCGATGTGACTTCTTCTCTTGTAATGCAGTATCTGACCGTTCCGGATGTCGCAAGAAAATTTGCTGCCTTCTATACGCTGTTTCTGAAGTATCGCAGCAATTACTCAATTCAGAATGTACTCGACGGCCATTCGTCAGACGATATCATTCAAAAAGCTAAAAATGCGCCGTTCGATGAACGATTGTCCGTGATCTCACTCTTGCGCGATATGCTGTGTGAACGCTTCCATGATTGTATTCAAAATGATGATATCTTGCAGAAAACGGTAAAAATTCTGCGAAAAGTTAAAAAAGATCATACAGATGAAAATATCACCGCCATGATCGCCGGTTATGCGGATGAAATTTCGATCGACATTCAAAAACGTGAAGTCGCCGGCAATCTCGACAGAGACCAAAAAGCAATAGATACCGGCGTGATGTTGATGCTGGATGCGTGTATTGAGTCTGTAAAAGATATCAAAAAGAATCGATTTAAAACCATTCAGTCGGATTTCGCCAAAAATGCCAAAAAACATGAGGCGAATATCAAAGCGCTTTCTGCAAACCTCGCCAATGCTTTCCAGTTCATTCGCGATTGCTGGAAAGAAGGTCAGGAAATGGTCCTTTTCGTCACTGAACTTACCGTTAATATCTATGCCGCTGGATTCATCGCAAGATGGGGATCCCCCGATTACTATCTCTACAATAAAGATTTGCTGGTCTACGACCAGGATCGCAATCTCAAACAGGAAATCGACGATTTGCTAAAGGATAAATAGGTATTATTCTATGCCAGATAAGTTATTTGAATATAAAGGATCGGTTTTCATTCTCGAACAATATGGCTGGTCGATGAATCGGTCGTCCTACTTTATCAAGGGTATTCATACGGCTGCCGATGAACTTTGGCTCCCTAACGATTACTTCGGATCTTTGATCTCCCCCGAATACACACTCTCCAAACCGGATTGGAGCAAAAGAAAAGTTAATGTGTTTAAGAATGTAAAAAAAATGTATATTCCCTCAGGCGTGATCTCACTCAAAGCTTCCAATTCAATGTTCCCGAATTTGAGCGAAATTATTGTGGATCCTGCCAATTCTTCTTTTATGGCCAAAGGCTCAATGCTGATCAAAAAGGGAGAACTCTGCTATGTATTTGCAGCAGGAATGCGGCAATCTTGTACAGTTCCCGCCGAAGTTCAGTCTATTGGCTATGAAGCATTCAAAGATACAACCTGTACTCAGATACTGTTCGAAAATCCGTCCGTATCCATAAAATATGGCGCTTTTGATGAATCTGCATGGATTGCTCAGGATGTGCCGTATCTCATGGTTGGCAATTTGTTTTATCGATGCAACACAAAGGAACAATCGCTCGTCATTCCGGATAATACAAAGTCTTTCGATGAATACGCTTTTGCAAACCTGCGCACAAATCTCACAGAAATTATCACACCAAGACAGCTCACACGAACGGCAATGCGATCACTCGATGATAATCTTAAAAGATATATCATCACAAAACCCTTCAACAAGTTCGATATTATCGGTACGCAGTGTCTGAAATCACTCGAATTTATCGAGTTCCTGGTAAAGTCCGAAAAATACTGTACAATAGATGGCGTGCTGTTTTCGGCCGATAAAAGAAGACTGCTCCTCTATCCGCCCGGAAAACCCGACAAAATTTATCACATTCCCAATGGCGTGGTGTCGATTCATGTGTCTGCTTTTCAAAATTGTAAATATCTCGAAGAAGTCTACATGCCAAAATCTGTCCGAAAACTCGGGCAGGGTGCTTTCTATCATTGTGAAAAATTGAAAATAGTACATTTCTCGGACAGCATTAGTGATATTCCCGATACGACAGATTTGATGCAGAACGGCGTTTTTGAGGGATGCAAAAATCTGAGCAATGACATCCAGTTCCCCAAAAATCTGCGCCACATCGGTAGCTATGCGTTTTTTGAATGCGGTTTAAAAAATCTCATTATTCCCGATAAAGTCGATTACATCGGCGAATACGCTTTTGCAAGCTACGACTTTGATTGCAATGGTGATCTCAATACATCACTCGAAACATGTATACTTCCGCCTTCCATTACTTATCTGGGGCGTGGTGCAATTGCCGGTGCAAATGAAGTTAGCGTGACCGAAGGTACGGCTCGTGGGCTCATTTGCGCATTGCAGGCTATTCCAAAAAGTCACAGCTCCGGTTTGATATATAATTATATGCTTTGGCTGGCTTCTACGATTCAAATGAAACGCACGGATGGCTCAATTGCCTATATCGATATCCCCAAAAATCTCAACACAGAGTCCAGAATGCATATCGATGTCGCATGGAATCAGACCGAATTCGATTTCGATGAATACGAAGAATGTTTCGAAGGCATCACCGATACCGAAGAAAAACAATTGTTTGCTCTCGATTTATACAGCCGCGAAGGCGAAAATTGCGCATGTGCCGATTATCTCAAACGCATTGCCTCCAAACTCGCTGAATCACTCGTCAAAAAGAAGAACGAAATCAGACTCGTCGAACTCATACAATACCGCTTTCTTTCTGAGAATGCTTTGCGCAAACTGCTCAAATTGACAAACGAAGCTGCGATGAATACGGCTTCCGCCTATATCATGCAGGCAATCCCGAACAAAACGAAATCTAAAACGCTAAAATTGTAGTTTTGGATTGTATAGTGCTTCGATGGGGCGTTGCGGGGCTTGCCCCGCACTGGGGGTAGGCGCGTATTTGCGAAGCAAATAGCGCCGTAGGGGGCGTCGCCCCCACACAATAAATACAATAATTATTTCATTGTGATCAGCTCGTATTCTCTCGTTCCAAAGCCGATTTTTACACTGTGCTCAAGCGTTTCTTCCCAATGTACGTTCGGGTTGCTGTCTTTAAAATGGTCGTGATGATGGTGCCAGTTGGGATTGGCCAGATTATCCCCAAGCTGGCTGTTGCGAATCGGCGTCGCAGCCTGGCATAAATCGATACAAGCCTGGTCGAGCGCTACCGGATCAAACGAAGCCAGCATGCCGATATTTGGCAAAATCGGTGCATCATTCTCGGCATGGCAGTCGCAGTTCGGCGAAACATCGATGATAAGCGAAATATGAAAATGCGGCCGACCGGCACAAACTGCCGCTGCATACTCGGCCATGCGCCGCCCCAGCATGCCTTCGTCATACCAGTCGGTGAGCTCGATCGCATCGAAGTTGCATGCCCCGATGCATCGACCACAGCCCTTGCAGCGCTTCGGATCGATATGCATCTTGCGGTTTTCGTCGTATGAAATCGCATCCGAACCGCATTCTTTGGCGCAGCGCATGCAACCGCGGCACAGTTCCTCGTGAACCGACGGCATTCCGCCCGAATGCTGTATCATCTTGCCGGCTCGACTGCCGCAGCCCATGCCGATATTCTTAATCGCGCCGCCATAGCCCGCAACCTCATGCCCCTTAAAATGGCTCAGCGAGATGAAAACATCCGCATCCATCACAGCCCTTCCAATGTAGGCTTCTTTGCAAATTTCACCGTTTGGCACCGGCACGGCGATATCATCCGTACCCTTCAGCCCATCGCCGATAATGATCTGGCAACCCGTTGTAATCGTGTTAAATCCATTAATATTCGCGCAATCCAGGTGCTCCAGCGCATTCTTTCGGCTGCCGGGATACAGCGTGTTGCAGTCCGTTAAAAACGGTATGCCGCCTTGCGATTTCACAACATCCGCCACCGCCTTCGCATAATTCGGCCGCAGATACGCAATATTCCCCAATTCGCCAAAATGCATCTTAATCGCCACAAATTTGCCATCCATGTCGATCGCACCGATCCCCGCTTTGCGCATCAGCTTTTGCAGCTTCGCAGGCAGCGAAACAGACAGCGTCGTTCTAAAATCTGTAAAATATACTTTTGCCTTCTCCATTTTTTCTCCTTTTTTATATTTGCTTCGGCTATTTCGCTGCGCTCAATACGCCTCGCGTTCGTGCTATCACGCTGGCGCGCAATACGCACGACCTTTTTATCACAAAAACGGTAACGATTCATTTCTTGTGTGAGAACGCCATTAGGCATTCTGGCGAGTAGCTCCCAGTTGGAGCGTAGCGACTCGACCTATCCCTGCAAATATCCGTAACATCTAATGTTGCTTATGGTTACAGGCTAAATCGTATCCTCAGAACATCCTCAGTCTGAATGGTTCCAGTGCAACACGAAATGTGCTAAATTGAAAATGGGTGTTTTCGTTTGAGGTGATATCGTGAATTCTTTATCCAATCTTGAGCTGGAACAATTTTACGCTGCGATTCTGTCTTTGTTTGAGCGCGTACGCGCTCAGCTTGCAGGAACGCAGCAATGGGCATTATTGCATCGCGTTCAGGAAATGGCGCAATATTGCCAGGGAAAAGTGTTCACTCAAGGCAAATTGACTGCATGGGTCGCATCCGCTCAGCAGATGATGATGCTCAAGTCTCTGCTCACAGATCTCATGCCATTTGATGAAGCCGCAGAAAAACTGGCCGCTCAGACGGACAATCTGATTCATTTGATTTCACCTGCGTCAACTTTCGATGAATCGCATGCGGCTTTGGCCAGAAAACTCTTTACCATGCACAATTTTCTCAATGGTGTTGCGGGAACTGAGGATTTTGGCTCGGTAAGCGCTGAACGCCATGCAGATTTCAGATATGGACTCGGACTCGAACTGAAAAATGGTTCGCTGCTCAAGTTCTTTTCGCGCCTGAATACAACGGAACAATCGCCGCAGGATAACCTGATTACACGTCACTTTGAGGATGACAGTGAGGGTCTGATAGAAGCGATAGAAGGCGGACAGACAAGTCTCGAGCAGTATATGCAATCACAACTCATTCTGCGGTTTGATCCGGTTTTATCGCGAAAAGTTTACAGCATGTCGGATACATGGTTATCGCGGTTTAACCGGCTAGGCAAAGAACCTGCTGCGCGAGCGGCTCAGATTGATTTGGTTGCCGGCGATCGATTTCAAACGGCACGTGTACATGCGCAGCAAACGGGCATCCGCTCATTGCGGGGGTTCGCGATGCTTTTTGATTTGCACACCCTGGCGCCCGATGATGTTTCTGATCGCATTGAAGCGCAGCCCAGCGAATCTCAGAAATGGCATTCGCTTGCAGATGAAGTGATTGGACGAATGCACGGGCATATCGCAGCACATTGGCAAAATCGCTTGTCAACCGTGATGCAGGGGCGCGGTTTTGTCGAACACAGATTTTACGACGAGAATCAGTTTCTGGGCGAGGATGCCGCTAAAAAAGACTGGGAATCCGTCGATTTTTCTGCGCAGGATGAACGCGATACACCTGAGCCCTGTTCCGGACATACCTATGTCATTTGCCCGGGTGATCGATTATCTCAGCTGGTACAAAAGGCCTATGGTTCGGAGGGGGATTACCGCTTGATTCTCAGACAGAATCCACAGATTTTGCAGCCCGAAAATCTGCAGCCAGGCATGCGTATCTATTTCCCCGAGCTCCGTCACATCAGATCTGCGATGGCGAGCATTCAGAAAAATGGTCATCGTGGCTTGTCCGATCTCGGCGAGTTTATTCAGCTGAATGATAAAAGAATAGGTCCATTGGGTATCCTTTCGCCGGAACAACTGGAGGCATTTAAAAAGGCACTTTTGGACATTCCGGCAAACAGAATGGCACAAACGATCGCCATAGAAATGATTTCGGCTGTGATGATTTCTTGTAATCGTACCGGTTTGTTCGTTTCCAGCGATGATAATGTATCCAAAGCCGCAACGCTTTGGCCGGATAAGAAAAATCCGCTGCTGCATTGGGCAATGCGTATTGCGGCACAAATTCGCGGTGATATCGAAGTCAATGATCACATATACATGCCGCTTGCTTCGATTCCATCTCAGCCGCATAGACGTGAATGGATGACTCAGACACTTCGAAATTTGCTTGCAAATACCGATATATCGTCGCTCAAACTCATTCTACATGCTAAATCGCGATGTGTAGATATTGTTGATGGCCATAATGAGACTATTTTGCGGCTGGAAAAAGAGGATTTCGATGCCATTCGCGAACAGCCGTGGCGGCGTCTTTCAGATTTTGTTGCGCCTCCAATCGCTCAGCTCGAGGCGCTTTCGCAGATTTGGATCGGTGATTTGTTTCAGACAGGCGCTGAAATCGCCGTTCCACCAGTGGTATTCGCGAATCAGTATGCGATTCAGCAGTTTGCCGAAGAAATACATTTCATCGTACCAATCGGTACGCCTGTCTATCCCATGATGCGCGGAAATATCGTTTATTGTGCCAGATCTGCTGATAATGATCATTCCGGTTATGTCATCATTATCCAGCACGATACAAATCTCTTTTGTAAATATACATGCCTCGCAACTGTGAATGTAACTGTCGGACAAAGTGTTATGGCAGATACGATGATTGCGAGAAGCGGAATGTACAATACGTCTTTGGATTCGGAACCAGGACTGATTGTACAGATTTTCAAAAATGAACTGAGTCCGTTGCCAGACCAGAATATGCGCGGCGATTTCATCGATTATTTCGATTTCGTCTATAATATCTGGCCATCTGCTAAAACTGTCGAATGTGTCGTGGGGAGCTGATAATGCTTCGGTTATTCAGCATCTTGTTCGCCGTTTTGCTCATTCTTTGGGTGCTCTGCAGTGGCATTCACTGGGCTGGTGCACTCGCGATATCGCTCATCTCATGTCTTGGAGCCTGCGCCGTTTGGGGCGTGCAGCACCCGGTTTGCTCGCGATATATCAAATCTCCGGATCACAAATTGTGGTTCGGGTGCATTGCGCCATTCCAGGGCTTTGGGCCTCTTGGATGGTTCTTGGTCGCTGCAATCATTCTGACGCTATTGTCCCTGATTCCGCTGCCGCTCGGCGTTTTGGCGGTTCTGTCTCCGAAAGTTGCGGATTTGTATACAGAAGCCGATGCTTTGCTTGGAACGAACAGTTTGACATGGGGATGTCTATCTGCATCCCCCGGAAGAACCGCTTATGCGCTTGTGATGTTGTGCGGATTTTGGGGCTTGTATACGACGACTTGCGCGATATCCGGCGAACGTAAAACGATGATCTTTCTCATTCGCGCCATGGTGATTGCTGCCGCTTGTATCGTTGCCATGCTCGCCATGAAATATGCCGGATTTGAAATCGCCTTCGGACAAATCGGACAAAGTTCTCCAATGCATATCGGACTGCCGGTTAATCCAAATCATACAGCAGGTATTATGGCGCTGATGTCTCTGATGGCGCTTGGTATGTCGTTCACACACCGGCATCGCGATATCATCGCAAGACGCGGCATCTGGTTGCTCATTTATATTGTATTCAGTGTTGCACTTATCATGCTCAAAAGCCGCGGCGCGATATTGGGATGGGGCTTAGGACACCTCGTTCTCATCGCTTCACTTTGGCTTTCAAAACGCAGCATTTCCCTCAGATACTGCATGATCGCTGTTGCAGCTGTCTTTATTGTAATTGGTGCCATTGTTTTTGTATCGTCTCCGATTATTAGTAGTATTAAAGCCGAATTTGAAGAAACCCCCATCGTTTTCGATACATCCGACAACGATCCGAGTGATGCGGATCAAACCAGCCAAAAGAATTTCTCCAAAACCCAGATGTATGGGGATTTCTGGAGAATGAGCCGCGATTGGGCGATAACGGGTACAGGTCGTTCTGCTTTTGCCGATATTTATCCGCAATATCAGGGTTTTCCATTTTCCAAAGTATTCCGGCATGCCGAAAATGAGTATTGGGAAATCATTTTGGAATATGGCTGGATTGCTGGCTTTGCCCTTTTAATTCTGGGCTTTATCGGATTTATTGCCTTCTTCAAAACATTTCTTAAATCACCCGATGAACGCGCCGGCATTTATGGCGTACTCGCCGGCGTTATCGCCGTACTCATTCAGAATTGTTTCGATTTTAGCCTTCGTTACTGGACGGTTGCTGTGCCATTCTGGATATCCTGTGGCATTCTCGAAGGCCGCCGAAGACGATGGATACTCGGAAAACAGAATGTCGCCGATATATCACAGACAAAAAAGAATACAATACAAATGACTTTCGGTTGTATTGTACTGATTATCGGCACCATTACAATACTTTCTACAACGCGGCTGTGGTATGATGGCATCACAGAATCCGGCATTGAACAACTTTCTGTGTCTATCGCACATCGTGATAATCCGGATGAAATTGTTCAGATCCTAAGCCAGAATCTGAAAACCAGACCAGCCAGTACAGCCGTTCGTAAACAGATGGGAAACAAGTTAATCCGCGATGCCAGTGAGTCATCCGATGATGAAGAAAAGCGTCGATTATATCAACAGGCTCACCGATGGTATTCATCTGCACATCTGTTAGCGCCTCATGATCCCTATATCATGCTGCACCTTGCCAAGCTATGTATGGCACTGGACGATGAAAACTGCGCCGTTTCTTTATTATATCGTACTGCGGCCGATAATCCGAATCTTCGTTCGCTAGCTTTGGGAGAAGCTGCAAAACTTAAAGATGAAACACTGCAACTGCCGAAAGATACAAATACGCTTCGCACGCTCGTTTCCGCACTTCTACAATACAATCGTATACAAACTGTGCAAAATCTCATCGAGACGATTCCAAATGATGATGAACATCAATCGCTGATTGCAGAATTGTCCTGCAAACTGTACGATGCTATCGATTTTCCCGAAGGATGTGACCTCATTGCAGAACGTATTAAAAATGATCCAGTAACCCCCGCAACTTTTCAAATTCGCGTGCAGTCTCTTGCCCGAAATCATAAATATGCAGATTTGTTTAAATATCTGGAAAATGTCGAACACGCTTTGCGTGAGGATGAATCCTATTGGCGGCAAAGATTGTATTATAGCGTCTTTTTCGGAAAAGACTGGGATCCCGAATGGTATAAAAAAGAGATACCGCAACTGTTTCTACAATATCGCAATGTCGCCAGTCATACAGCAAACTATCGGTTTTATCAGGCTTTGTATGATGCGAAATATGCACTCGAACTTGGCCAACTTCAGCGTGCGGCACGTTCTGCAAGCCAGGCAATTGCACTTCGTCCAAATCACAAACTTGCCCGATCTCTCCAGCAGGAAATCAAGCAACGTCAGGAAGAAACCGATTTGCGCCGCATCATGATGAAGTAATTAGGCGATGTTTAACCAGTATGGATATTGCTTTCACTCCAAATGCCGTGCCGCATCGGCTAAGAGCGTCGAGCGTCGAGTTAGCCGATGATCACTCGTAGCTCTTCGATCGTCGCTCTCGGCTAAACGCAAACGACTTTACATTTCGCACGCTGAAAGTGTGCAACAAAAGAGCAAAAGACAAAATAGAATGAGACGTCCCTGGGGGAAAGCCCCCTGCGGCGCTATTTGCTGCGCAAATACGCGCCTACCCCCTGCGGCGCTATTTGCTGCGCAAATACGCACCGCACTTTATAACAAATCTGCAGGCGTCCATTTGCGCCATCCCGACGAAAGACGATAGCTGATATCGTGATGCAGCTTGAATTGATCTATGTCTGGTTCAAATAATGGCGGCGTGATATAGCGATTCAGAAATTCAATATAGATTCCCATCATGCCGACAGAACCATCGCCATCGCATGATACAATCGGTTCATTCGCATTTCTAATCGGCAGATGTTTTAGCAAAGCCGATAAATCTACCGATATTTCCGGTGAAAATATATCCTGAATCACCGTCGGCTTTTGTCTGAAAGCAGAAGATATCGAAATGATATTATCCATGACGCCGTATGGCACGTTTGTCCAGTTAAAAATACTGATAGCTTCCCCACATGATTGTGAATCTTTGTTGTCGTTAGATTCACGCAATTGATGGGCATGGACAAATGCTTTTTCGATATCAGACATCATATCTGTGAAAATGACCATCGACTGGAATAGATCCGGAGTGCTGTTCGCAACACCAATGTATTGATTGATGATACTCGCCTGATGCGTACAAATCCGGTCATCGAGTGTATCATACACCGAAAACTTATTCTCGTATGCAGATGCAATATCGCTTGCAAAAACAAGCGTTTTAACTGCTGCAGACAATAAATATAAATCGGCCTGATGAATGGTAAGTGATGAATAGCCCAGTACATCGTTTATGACATACGGCGCTTTCATGTGATTGGCAACATCCGTAATAATATTGGATGAGCGCAGCAGTTCTCGTCTATTTTTATCAATTGCGTCGATGATATCATGCCATTGCAGTGATGTATCGATGTAGCTGATATAATCATTACAATGCTCTGTTTCACTGCAAGGATGAGGCCATTGCATGCTGTGAATGTTTACATCATCACCAGAACAACGGTCTTGGCTATTGGTCTGAGTTTCATCGTTTGGGCGATTGGTGCGATCTATACAAAATTCGCCTATCGTTGATGTCATGCCGAGACGCATTAGAATACCGGAAAATGGTTCTGAGTCTAATATGGCGAGCAGACACGAGAAGGCATAGCCGAGCGAAACATCCTGATCGTCTTTGACCAACGCATAGGACTCGGAAAAATACTTGTAAGCATTGTAAAAATCACATGATTTTAATGCATCTCGACCTGCATACGCATTGTCGCGAGCTTCAATCATTTCGCAGGATATGCATAATAAACAAATCAATATATATAAGAAAATCTTGCGAAACCAGATCATTGCGGAACTACGCATTTGAAATGTTAAAAATATGGCATGGGCTTCAAAACTGAAGCCCATACGAAATCAATCCATGGTGATTATCGGATGATGCTTGTGAAAAATCATCCGATTGACAGAATAGGGCAGAAGATTAATACTCTGGGTAAGGATAAGGCATTGGTGTATAACTTTCTTCATCATCGAATTCCCAGGAACCGAAGTATTCATGGGGATTCAGCCATCCAGATATATCGAAATCTTCCCAGTCGCTCGAAAACGTTGCGTCATATCTGTCGTCCATATAAAATTCGATATCGATAGTATGATAGTATATGTTATCCTCATATTCTGTGGCATATAAGCTCGTTTTGCTTGTTACTAAGGTTGTATTTGTAATATAATTCAAAACATCCTGTGCAATAAATTTTTCCTCTCCAATTACATAATCAACGTAGTCGTCAGCATCGTATACATCAACAACTGGCCATGGATTTAGAAGGGCGCGCAGATCGTCCGTTCTATACAAAACATTCGTGAAGACTTTCGACAAATCTATGGATAACGAAGGTTTGATGTATTTGGATAAATCGACAGTTCCTTCCGATACTTTGGATGCAATATCCTTGATATCGGCCAATGCCCCCGCTGGCAGCGACGAGAAATCGAAAAACTTGCCTTTAGCAGTGTTGTTGAGTGCATTGAGCAAATGTGATGCAAAATTCTGGAAGGCTTTTAAACCATCTAAACCGCTGTTTTGGCGCGATTTCGATGTTTTTTTGAACAGATGCGGATTGAGCAAATCGAGCAGTTTCTGGCGATTCTTATATTCATCGGAATCATCCGGAATAAAACAAACCTGCCGATTTTCGCTATCACCATATAGAGATAAGTCAAAACATTCGAGCGTTTTATAATCCTTATCATATTCATCCTGGCATTCGTTTGATGATACGTTTCCTGATCCGTCGAAGTTGACAAAACAACTGTCAAGTTCTAAACGATCATCGTCATCAATCGCATCTTCAGCTTTGAAATAGTCATAGATGCCATAGTTAAAATCATATTTGGCGAGCAAATCGATAAAGGCATCTGCGGCATAGAATATCGCAGCCATCATGTTGAGATCGGCAGCATCCATCTGGAAATTGTTGAGCCCACAGCCAAAAAACGAACTCGGGCTGATGGCACTTTTAGTTGCAGCTGCAGCAGCAAAACTGTTGGCCAGTGATTCAAGGTCAGGCTTGAGTGCGACGAGAACGTCGATCACTTCGTCAAATGTCAGCTTTTTATCAATGGTGTCCAGATAATTGACGTCTTCATGTGCATAGCGCAACGGCAAGTTATCATATACATCACCATATTCGTGCGTCGCTTTGAACACTTGCTCAAAGAAACCACCTGACATGTTCCAGACTGGTTTAAAGTCTACTACACCGTTTGATGCAATAAAACCGAGTTTGGGCAGAAGCTTTTGCATCTCATCGCGGTACAACAGGTGGATGATGCCCAGAACTGAACGATCAAATGCGGTCTGTGGATCGACCTTCTTTGAGGCAACCTGACCAAGGTAAACTGCATTGATGGCATTGTAGGCAGCGTCAAAATCACATTCTTTTGCTTTGCTGTCGGCTTCTTGTTGCTTGGCTTTGCATTCGTCACCGGAACAGGCACCGGTGATATCATCGACCGCTGGTGGTGTGGTGGGCTCTTCTTTACTTTTGTCGTCATCCGAACAGCCAGCCATACCAAAAGACAACGACGCGACCATTCCAATAAGCCAGAATTTTAATTGTTTCATTGAATCCTCCAGAAACACTATGATTTAGAAACGCCGTTACAGACTGACGCAACGGACACAAGATTGTAATGCCAAGAAAATTCTATACCAAAATTTGTGGGTAAGGATAACAGGGCAGTCGCATTCTAAAAGTGCTTAACATTCTGAGTTCGAAAACTCCTGTTAAATGCTCACGATTATCGCACTGAAGGTGCGAGATGTCACAGCCCGGGGTGGAACGAAGTGAACCCCCGGGTAAATGTTGTATTACCAACAATTCACACGCTGAAAATGTGCAACAAAACTGCAAGACAATAAAGAACTCGGCAGTGCCGGAGCGACGATGCCTGCACATTCTAGAACTGTGCATCTTAATGTAAAAAAATGGGCTTCAGAAAACTGAAGCCCATACGAAAACATTAACGAGATTATGATTGATTAGAAATCGCCACCAATACTTGGAATACCCAAAATATTCAAAATATCAGGACATTCATCAGCCAATTCAAAAACTTTATCACTGATTTCATTTTTTTCATCAAAGGTTAGACTACTAAACCATTGCCCACTACAAGCTCTTAATACGCTTTCTGCGTCAGCATTACTACTAACACCATCGCCTGTTACCAGTTTACCTTTCACAGATGCAATACCACTGGTCACATCTTCACAAGTCACAATAGAATTCGCTAATCTAATAAATTCTGCTTTTCCCTGTGGGTAATTATTACAGTTGACATCTACATCTTCAGCCTCCATACATGCCTTGACTGTCGTGTTAGCACTTGGAGCGACTTGGTCTATCCATTTATCCCAACATCTATCAAAAAGCGTATCGGTCAAGCCTTCGGGTACACCAACTTGATCAAGGATTTCTTCTGTTTGGGAGTCAAGTTCTTCACAAGATTGGGCTGTTTGCGCAAGCTGTTTGAGCGCAGCGATTGTATTGGGGAAATTGTCGCAGACATCTTGTGGTTTATGATCTTCATCACATTCTTCAAAAGACGCCAATTTTGCTGGATCAACGGTTCTATACCATGTGTCGATGCAGGCTTCAAAAACATTTTCATCGACACCTTCTGCGGCACCACTATCGAGTGCTGCCTCCATTTTACTGTCTAAGTCATCACATGATGTTGCAGTGTTGAACGCATTTTTGATGGCATTAATGGTGGCGGTGTAGTCATTGCAAGTCTTTGTGTTTGTGGGCTTTGGCTTGCAAATGCCTCCATCGCAGAACTGCTCGCTGGTACAGAGCGAAGGCTTTTGGGTACAGTTTTCTGCGGGTTGTTCTGTGAATTCACACAGACCTAAATTGCGGTTGCATGTTGCATTGGGCCCGCAGCTAATCAGGTCACATGCGTTGATACAACTGCCCTCAATGCAAACGGCGTTAAAATCACAGGTCTGTTTTAAACATGGATTACTGCTTGTGGGATCCAATTCAATGTGACAGGTCGTATCTGCCATCATCATATTGGACTCATACTTATCATCATCCATGTTTGATGGCCACCAACTGTTCATACATTTGTCTATACATTCCTGAGTATCGCAAGCATCTTCCAACAGTTCGAAATAGTCGACTTCTTTGGAATATTTTGCCAGGAATGCATTCCAATCACTCTCAATTTTTGTACAATCGGTAAATACATCCCAGGACACCACAGCTTTTACGAGATCCGCTAAAGCATCTTTCACTTTTAAACCGTCGGGAACATTGCAGCTAGCTGCGACTTCTTTCTTGGCTTCGGTATACCAATCGAAGCTGGTGACATCTGCATTCTTTTCACATTTGGCGATATTCTGGTTCAGATAGGCGATTTCTTTTCTAATGGCATCATCGGTATAGGCTGCTTCCGAAAGAAACAGTCCATTAGAATTTTTCAGAACATCGGCAACGGCATCGCACCATTCTTTACTTCCAGGCTGTGCCGCCGGAGCCTTGCTTGATGCAGCCGCATTGACGTCTGCAAACAGTTTGCTGGCATCAGCCTGGCTTGGCGATCCATAGAAGTTATAGATAATTGTGTCCCCTTTGTCATCACCACAGGAAACCATGCAGGCGGTCAGAGCAATTGCTAAAGCCATAAATTTTTTCATTTTTTCTCTCCTTCAAATTGCCATGAATACCCAATTTCAATGGCATTTTATAGACGAACGATAGTCAACGCTGCGTTGACTGATTGGTTATAGAACTTCCTGAATGAGAAAAAAACCGTTACTATTCGATGCAACGGTCACAAAAGCGTAATGAAATGAAATTTGTGTGCCAAAATTTCAACCAACGCTAATCGGGGCAGTCACGGCAAACCCGTGACTGAGATGATGAGATTTATGAAGGGGGTAGCCACGATCAGGCAAATGCGCCACATCGGCACGCTGAAAGTGTATACCTTAAATGCCAGATAAATCCAATTACCATTCTACAAACTGATAGCCCAGAGACAGGACGACGCCAAGTGAGATATCTGTTTCGCAATCGGACCACCATCGATAGTCTTGCTCGGTATAGTTGTTGAAGTTGAACTCGAGATCGAGGCCAAGTGTGATGTGGTTTTCGAAGATATAAAATGCGCCGGCTTCGAGTCTTGCAAGCCAACTGGTTCCTGAGTCGTTTCTGCCTTCATCAGAAAAGATAAGTTCATACCGGCGTCCGACACCTGCGCCCGCGCCCAGTTTAAAAATAAACTGTTTGGTTGCAGGAATATAGCCATTCAGCATCAGTAACAGGCCGCTGCTTGTAACGAGATAAGCCATATCCTGGTTGTCTGAACGTGCGGCGGGTTCTGTGGCCCATAGCATATTCCAGGTCGCATCAAGACCAATGCCAAAATATTTGCCGTGGACATTCAATCCGACTCGCGCAGAATAGCCGGCAGCCGGATCGCGCAGATCAAATGCCGGTCCAATGCCAAAATAGACACCTATTCCGGCTTTCCAGATTTCATCTGGGACCGGTATTTCCGGAGCGATATTGTTATAATAACTGTCTGGAAGACTCGCCGTTGTTGCAACAGCCTGTGCTGGTGCAGGATTCTGAACCACGGTACTTTCTGCCGGTTGTGGTGCGTTCTCGGAAGGAACAACTGCTGGCTGTACTTCCTGTGCTGCAGGCTGTACATCTGTAGATTCGACTTGATTTGGCGTGGCTTCCGGAGACTGGCTGTCTTCGGTTACCAGAAACTGTCCAGCCTGATGATCTGGTGCAATCGGCTGCGCGTCTTCGACCGATGATTCCTGTGCCAATGCTGTAGATGCACATAACGTCAGTGCAGCTGTAAAGATGATAAAATGGCGTCTCATACCTATACTCCCGGATAATAATTAATGCTGTGAATCGAGATACTGTTGATACTTTTCATCATCGTTCACACAGGTGCCCGAAGATTCTGTATAGATATCTTTGCAGATTTGTTTGGTAAGGCCATCGCTGGATGATGTGTCGGGAACATTGCGACAGCATGCATCGAGCATGGTTTCGACACATACATTCGTGCGATTGTAAATATCTTCGCATTTGGCTTTCGATACATAAGTGTCGTCGTCTTCATCCGGCAGTCCGTCGCAGCAGATATGGGTGTCGGTCTGGGGGCACGCGTTGTTGTTGAGTATAAATGATCGCATACAGGATAAGTCGTTGCTGTCATGCCCACAGCACTGCTTTAGGTTCCTTTCGAATTCAACCGCTTTGGCTACATTGCATTGGTTGCTGTATGGATCGGTATTGAGCAGACAGAATGTATAGGCATTCGTCGGCATATATACCGGATTAAAGGCATAATTGTCGCGACCAAGCATCGTATAGATGAAATAATAGTCATATTTGATGTTGTCGCTAAAATCCATTCTGTTGAAAAATTGAACTTCGATGTCTGATCTGATGGACGCGCAGCATTCTTCAGCGGAATAGACGTATCTGTCAGCCATTTTGAGCTTACAGTCGGCTTCTCTGTCGTATTCTTCCTTGGTATCCATGATCGAGAGACACATCTGCTGATAAGCATCCATCTCGTTTTCTGAGTATACGCCGTCAGAACTCGGCAAATAACCACCGCAACATCCCGGATCCGGACCGTAGACACAGCTGATGGTGCCAACGGATGCAGCGCTCATTGTAAACAGCGCTGTCATTTTGGATGAAAACAGCTTCTTTATCTTTGATAAAATCATATCTTCTCCGTTTTTGAATTGTTATGGAGACAACGCCATGCGTTGCTGAAATACGTTCTATAAGCAATTAGTGTGCCAGTGGTTTTGGGTAAAAAAACTCCAAATATCGCGGGATGCGAGGCGATTCGAAGACTAAGGAACACAAACGAATCAAATGCAGGGCAAAAAGATCATGGTTGGATAAAAAATGCTCCATGGGCGGACGTATCGCGGCGTTTGCGCCGCGATAGGCCGACCGGCGCGGCGTATCGGCGCAGCCGATAGCAGCGCGACCTGATGGTTGATTGAAACGTATCGTTATGATACAAGCACGTCGCGGCAAATGAGCGGTGACGCCTGCATGGCGAGTCATATAGTTGCTTTGCTCGGATAGAATTGGTTCATCTGTATCTATTCGTTGGCCGTACAAAGACTTTTTATGGTAAGGATCATGATGTTTTCGCGTCGAATTTTGGTTTTTGTTTCGTTTGTGTTGTGTTTGGCGGGATGTGCGGGGGGCGATAAAGCGCCGAATGCCGCGACACAGAATGCCGTCGTGGATAACAGCGATGTCGTGAATTTTGTGGCAGATAAGACGCCGATGCCCGATTCGAACCCTTGGATTGATGCGGCAAACCACGAAGATGCCGCAGCGCAGTTTATCATGCAGATGATGTATCTCGACCGGATTGGCGATGTCGCGCACATGGAGGCCGGGGCGCATGTCGACGATGCGCTGGATGATAGCGCCATGAAAAAAGAGATGATGCGATGGCGCAAGTATGCGTCAGATCAGAATTTCGTTTATGCGGTATTGGCCAGTAATCCATCGCTATTTTTCGAAGCCAGCGGCGATCAGGATGAAGAGAACGTTCTGAGTTATGAAAAGAGTGAGGATGTGCGCAACTGGTTGGAAGAAGCCGCCAAACGCGGTTATGGTAATTCTGAATATATTCTTGGGTTGATTTATTGGAATGGTTTGGGCGTGACGGCGGATAAAAAGAAAGGCTTTGATCTGATCTTGCGCGCGGCAGATCATGGCGTCGTTCAGGCTCAGTATATGATCGGTATGATCTATGAACTCGGTTTGGAACGACCTGTCAATCGTGATAAATCCATGAAATGGCTAAATAAAGCTGCAGATGCCGAAAGCAGTGATGCGATGTTTATATTGGCAATGAAATATGCCGATGGCATTGGTGTCGCGAAAGATTTGGATAAATCTGCTGAAATTGAAAAGAAGAATTTGAAATATCATGTCTGGGCGATGCTGCATCGCGATTATTCCGGAAAATTTGACAGGGTCTGTTCGTTTAGATTTGATGAAGGTATTATTAAAAATTATTTCGAAGATGAATGTGGCGATGGCGATGGGGAATACTATCCGGAAGTCGAGGATATGACGGAAGAAGAAAGCCTGAAGTTCTATGAAAATCTGGAATTGAATCATTTGGCGGAGTATTCACTGCGCTATTCAATTGATTATGCGACTGCAAGAAAATGGATGCAGGAAGCTGCAAAAGATACAAATCATGATCATGCTCGCATGCTGCTTTCTCAAATTTATGCATCGAGCGGATGTCGAGGCGGTGTCTCTGTATATGAAGATGGCAGACTGAATCCGGCCAGGGATAAAGAAGTGACGGATATGCTTCAGTCTGCTATCGATCATCAGTATCCGGGCGCAATATTTGCGCTAGGAAGTTATTATCATAACAATTCTGATGAAGAAAGTGCTGATGCGCGGTATCGTCAGGCGTTGAGTCTATACGAAGAGGCCGCAAAAGAAGGCGATAAAAATGCGTGTAAAGTACTTGGTGATGTCTATCGAGGCATTGATTCGCCGTCGTTGAGCGAGGCACTGGGCATTGAGTCGGATGATAAAAAGGCATTTGAATATCATAAAATGGCCGGAGATGTATCGGCGGCTTATGAAGCTGCCAATGTGGCAGAAGAACATCTGAACGCCGGTGACGATGCGCTTGCGGTTGAGTGGTATCAGAAAGCTATCGATTTGTATATGCAGGATGCCAATTCGGATAAAGATAGCTATGAAACTAAAGAATGGTCGCTCGCCATGGCCTCGATCTATCGTAAAAAGAACTCTCCCATCTATGATTTGGATAAGGCGATGGAGCTGTATCACAAGGTTTTGGACGGGGATGGTTATAAATATGTATATCCAAATGCACTGAGAAAAGCGGCGCTTGAACTCGGTGATATCTATAAATCTGGTGCCGGAAAAATTAAGAAGAATAAGAAACTGGCTTTGGAATGGTATAAACGTGCCATCGAAGCTTTCGGCGATGCATGGGTTGATTGCAGGGATAAACACAATAAATGCGATGTGTCTTCTGCCGTTTCATATTTCAATGCACAGCCAAAAGCCGATTTGATCGACGCTGTCGAAAATCAGATTAAGCTAGAAAAGGGCAGAAAACCAACAGAATTCTTTGTCGTGAAATCGGCTTATTTGCCATGTAAAAATAATCATTATCGCTGTCCGGATAATACGGCAAATCTTTTAAAAGAATCGGTTGAGAAAGCGGTTACAGGAATTACAGCATGGTCGCTCGCTAAAAATGGCAAGGTTGACCTCGATTATATCGATAATACATTTTATGAGCTCGCTGTTTTGTTCGGCGAATCATACAATTATCGCAGAAAGTTGAGTGGCTATTCACCTGCCTATGGGGCGTTTGCTAAAGATTATGATTTGATGCATAAAGATAACATCACCCTATTTTATATCTGGTATCTGCGACAGATTCCCTATGCAGCAGCGGATGAATTCAAAAAACTGGAATCAGCCAAATCGTGGGATGATTATATGAAAGAGGCTAAAAAAGCTGTGGATTCGAACGAAAAACTGAAAACCGGTTTTGGCTATGATTTGTTCAATAATATACAAAGCTTTAAGGATGGTTTGAAACCGTAGATGAATCGGTGCGCAAACGGCCAGTGGCAGAGACGCTCCTAACGAGCGCCGAAAACTGCTAAACACAGCACAATCGCTGTATATCGCTCCAAAAAGATATGCCGACCGTATCGTGACATTTTATGGCACGATAGGTCGGCATGGCGAGCGTATTGGCCGCAGGCCAATAGCGAGCGGGCAGAGACGTTCTGTGGAACGTCTCTGGTATTCAGAAATATTTATGCGTGATAGCAGTGCTGACGTTTGACGTCGTGTTCGGTGCGTCCCGGTTTCCATTTGATGTGATCGGGCATCATGCATTCGAGCACTGGGCAGACGTTGACGCAGAGATGGCAGCCGACGCATTTGTCGGTGATGGTCGGTTTGCGCGTGGCGGTATCGAATTCGATGGCCTGATGACCGGCGTCGAAGCATGAAACCGCGCAACGGCCGCAGCCAACGCATTTGTCATAGTCGATTTTGGGAATGATCTGGAAGTCGCGGTCGAGATCTTCGGCGGGAATGATGTTGGGAAGCGCTTTGCCGATGAAGTCGCGCAGGCTGGTGTAGCCGTGCTCTTCCATAAAGATTTCAAGGCCTTCCTTCATATCTTCGACGATGCGATAGCCGTACTGCATGACGGACGTTGTGACCTGCAGATTCTCGCTGCCGAGCAGCAGGAATTCGACGGCGTCTATCCAGGTTTCGATGCCGCCGATGCCCGAGATTGGCATGTTGGCGAGCTCTTTGTCCTGCTTGAGCTGTGCAATGTAGCGAAGTGCGATGGGTTTGACTGCGGCACCGGAATAGCCGGAAATCGAGGATTTGCCGTTGACGACGGGCTTTCCGGTCATGTTTTCGATGTCGATGTTGCAGATCGATTTAATCGTGTTGATGCACGAAATGGCGTCTGCGCCGCCTTTCATCGCGCCGCGGGAGGGATCCTCGATATGCGTGATGTTCGGTGTCATCTTGGCGATCACCGGAAGATGTGTATTTTGCTTGACGACGCGGGTGTAGTGCTCGACCAGGTCGGGATTCATGCCGACGTCCGAACCCATGGCGTGGCTGGTCATCTGCGGACATGAGAAGTTGAGTTCGAGCATGTCTGCGCCGGCTTTTGTCATTTCGCGGGCCAGAAGCGCCCATTCTTCATCGTTGGCGCCCATAATCGACACGCCCATCACCTTGGTGGGGTAGTCGTGCTTGAGTTTTTTAATGATTTCGGCGTTTTCCTGCCAGGTGTGCTCCGAAATCTGCTCCATATTTTTGAAGCCGACGAATGGTGTGCCTTCTTTGCGGACGATATCGAAACGCGGCGAGCATTCGTTCATGCCATTGATGCCGACGGTTTTGTAGAAAACGCCGCCCCAGCCCAGGTCGAAGCATTTGGCGATCATTTCATAGTTATGGCAGACCGGCGACGACGAAAGGAAAAAAGGATTCTCGCAGTGTACGCCGAGGAAATCGATGGAAAGATCTACTTTTTTGGACATATTTAAAACTCCTTCAGAATGTGAATGATGAATCATAGTATTTATTTTTCTGGGGCTTTGCCCCAGGCCCCACCAAGGGGCTGAGCCCCTTGGAACCCGCATGATGATTCATTTCGTTACAATACATGTTTTCTGCCTGAAATTTACAGGGATCGAAATGGGGCCCCTTCCCCATTCCGCCAAAGTCTGGCTGGTAAGATGAGTCAAACTGTGTATGCTGTATCGAAATCATAAATAAATACTATTTTCTGTAATGTTGATGTACTTTGCAGTGATTTATAGAATCGCAAATGCTTTAAATGTGAAGGAATTTTGCGATTGCCTGGGCGTTTTCTTTACCGGATTTGACGGCTTCGACGACGGTGCGGCCGCCATACGAGAAATCACCGCCAATAAAGATATTGCCGTCTGCCTTGAGACCGTTGAAGTCGTCGCTGGCTTTCTGACCGACGGCGAAGATGACGGTATCAGCGGCGAGTTCCATGCTGGAGGCGCCGTCCATCGAGACGAATTTGACGGATTTAACTTTGCCGTCGCCAACGACTTCGACTGGCTTGAATGCGGGCATCACTGGGACGCCAAGGCTGATGACGTAATCGAGTTCTTTCTTGTTGGCGGGCATGGTTTCCATCGTTTCGATGAACGATACATAGACGGAATCGGCGCCAATCTGTTTGGCGGTCGATGCGCAGTCCATCGCAACGTCACCGCCGCCGATAATCACGACGCGGCCCAGTTTATCGATCTTGCCGCCGTTCATACGGGCGCGCTTTAAAAATGATAATGCGGTGTCGCAGCCCTTGAGATCTGCACCTTTGAGATTGGGGAT
>JAEEGL017268098.1_pt1 | contig 33555 bp, 26 predicted proteins | sample 9134231 | NCBI WGS metagenome assembly JAEEGL01 (sample SAMN16246548, study PRJNA631951) | gut metagenome | biome: gut microbiome; feature: rumen; material: fiber-attached | host: Bos | place: Iran: Karaj | collected 2018-10 | reverse complement strand
CACATTTACTCAGAAAATTGATCTTGGTGATATACCCGCAGGTTACCAGCTTAAATGGGTATTTGACGCTGCATACTTTGGTCAGGAACTTCCGTTCGAAGTCGATCCTGCAAGAACTCCGACTCCGATTCTTGACGAAGAGGGTAATCAGATGAAGGATGAAAACGGTAATCCGATGTATTTTTATCCTGATGTTGAGCCTGAATTCGAATATGAAGAAGAATGGGAAGAAGAATTTGACGACTATACGCCATATATTCTTATTGAAAATGATCTCGTTTCTGTGGAAGTAAACGCTGAAACAGGTCGCATCATGTCTGTATATTATAATGACAATCTTATTCTTAAAAATGCTCCGAGATTCAGCATAACAAGAACTCCTACAGGAGGCGACTCATACTCTGAGGTCACAGGACCAAATTACAATGTAATCAGTAGAGTAACAAATAACCAGTATCTTCGCGATTATATCGATATAGAAAAAGTTGCTGATAATCATTACCGTCTCGGTCTTGATCTTTCATGCGTATCAAATGATTACGCTCTGTACAGCAGTGAAACAAGCAGCGCTGATCTTACGATGTATTACGATATATACGGAGACGGTGAAATTGTTGTAAGCTACGCATACGATCCGTCGATATATGTCGGCATTCCGATGAATATCTCCACAATTGCGGACCTTCCTCAGACATTCTCTGAATACACATGGTACGGCAGAGGTCCCGGTGCAAGTTATCCTGACAAGCTTGCAGATACTCAGATCGGTGTATACGAACAGTCTGTTGTTGCTCTTACAAATGCAAATTACTATATCAAAAATAATGTAGGAGATAAATCTGAAGCAAGATGGGTCGCTCTTGAAGATTCCGAAACAGGAATGAAGCTGCTATTCACCAGTGATACTTCTAATTTTGCTTTCAACGCTCTCTCCAGCTCAGGCAGCACCAGTGTTCGTATAATAGCAAAGCAGAGAGGTGCTTCTGCAGGTAACCTTACAGATTCAGAATACTATGTTGATCCTTCTATTATAATTCCCGGAGAAATTACTGAATTCTCTTACAGAATTATACCTCTTGATGAAAAACAGAATCCCGCTGCAGTTGCTGTAACATCAAATCCTGTTGATATGCCTCATGTTAAAGACAGATCGATCATCAGCGGCGGAAACTATTCTATTCTTTCTTCTACAAAAGCCGGTTCATATCTTACATCCGGTCTTGAAATTGCTCCGGGTACAGGAAGCACAAATCAGCTCTGGATCTATGAAAAAGACAATGATACCGGACAAACTACTACATTCAGACTTAAGAGTCTTGAATACGGTAAATATCTCAGCCAGCTAAACATCAGCGGAAATATGCCGAGTATTGATGCAGGACTTGTAGATTATGATTATGAAGTTGACGGACATTACTGGACCAACCTTGGTCATAGTGCCCTTAACTCAAATATTTTCTCTGTTGGTGTCAACTGGTCATTCCAGCCTCTTGCTCCGACTATGGGATGTCGTGTCGCATTATTAAGACAGCCTAAGGAAACAGATCTTAATTCCGCATGGACCATAGAGTATGTTGACGAAGAAAATTCAATAGTTCGTCTTAAAAATACCGGTACAGGATATTATATGTCTGTAATCGACGAAATGTCATTCAGAACCATTCTCGGCCAGATCCAGAATGACAGGATCAGAAATTATGATCCTACAATCAAATGGAACAACATCCAGGATCTTGAAAGAGAACCTTATGCACCTGATTTTATCGATCCCAACTGGGCATATTCCGATAAGTACATCACTCAGTGGGAACTTCTTCCCGGAACAACTCAGCATTGGACCTTTACAAACGTCGGCGGTGATTATTACACCATAACCAATGTTGATTCCGGTCTTGCCCTTACTCTTGATGGAGATGTTGTCAGTGAAACCGCAAATAAAAACGCAGATAATCAGACTTGGCTTGTAACCGAGCACGATGGACTATTCTCTATCACAAACAAGAGCAATGGTTATGCTCTCGGAATCGCAGTTAAACGTGTAATGCATGATGACGAATATCTTGCCAATACTTACATCAGAACGGAAGATGACAAGTATTACGAAACAAGTTATCTTGTTGCAAGCGAATATCACGGTCTTGCTACACAGATGTGGTCACTGAATACAGACGAGGATCAGAAGATCATCGTCGAAGCAGGTGAGGACTGGTATTATGTTCCTTCCGATGAAGAAGAATAATATTTAATACCTATTAAGGACGGCAGATAGTATTCTGCCGTCCTTTTCTCATTCTATATATTTTGTAAAATTCAATAACTCGAGGGTTAGTAATTTATGAAAAAAAACCGAAAAAATTTTTATTCTACTTGAAAAATAATAACTAATGTAGTATTATAAGAAAAATATAATTTTACGAAAATACATATTCCTTACGGAGGCGTTTAGCGTGGAAAATAAAGATCCTTACGCAGCTTCTTTTGATCAGGCAAAAGAAATGGTAAATCAAGCGCAAAATACTCAGGGTAGGTATGGCGTTGCTGCAACCGCAGAAATTGAGCAGCTCAGGCGCGAATATATTGAACGTGCACAGAGAAGAATCGATTTATATCGAGAAAATGAACAGGAACATCTTGAAACTGTTATCCGCGAAATGGATGAACAACGAGCAGATAAGCTTAGGCGTATCAAATTCGCATATGATAATAACAACATGGCATGGGTCGATGAAATTTTTAAAAATATTATTACTCCCGATTAATCTAAATAACGATATCTGAAAAGAGTGTAAAAATGACTCAGAATGATGAGATAAAAAAAATAAGCGCAAATCCCGAATCACAGAAAAAAGATATTAAAGAATCTGTTGAAGATAAGCTTCTTACAGAAGCATACGACCTGATTCAACAGGGCGTTTTTGATATTCAGAGCGAAATGGCGCGCGAACTTTCTATGCATAAAATAGAAAGCAAAAAAGAAGTTTACGCCGAAAAAGAGCACTATATAGATGCTGTTATGGCTGCTGTAAAAAAACAATTGTTAAATTTTAAAAAAACAGATGCATATATCGAATACTTGAAAAAATGCGTTGAAAAAGCAAGTGAAAAACTTGGCGGATTAACAAGAATATATGTTTCAAGAACTGACCGTGATATTATGCGTGTTATTTTTTCTGATATTGAAGTCAAGCAGGATCTTCGTATTATGTTGGGCGGTCTGATAGCTGAAAACGACGGTCTTACGATGGATTTTTCATTTGAAAGAAAACTTCGCGCAGAACGTGAAAAATTTGAGAATAAAATCAACGAAATATAATAAAATGAAAAGGGAAAAGATATGATAAACACAAATCCGTCCTCAAAATTCTGTCTTGATGGTCTGACTTTTGACGATGTTCTTCTTATTCCGGCTAAGTCTGAGATCATACCGCGCCAGGTGGATGTTTCAACTTATATTACAAAAAATATCAAACTCAACATGCCAATTATTTCTGCCGCTATGGATACCGTTACCGAGTGCAGTATGGCTATTGCTATAGCCCGCGAGGGTGGAATGGGTATTATCCATAAAAATATGTCTATCGAAAAACAGGCAGAAGAAGTTGACAGAGTAAAAAGAAGTGAAAACGGCGTTATCGTCAATCCATTCTATCTCAGTCCCGAACATAAGGTCACTGATGCTCTCGAGCTTATGAAAAAGTATAAAATCAGCGGAGTGCCCATTTGTGAAGGCAAAAAACTTGTTGGTATTCTTACAAACAGAGATATACGGTTCATAAAAAATTATGACGTTGCAATAAACGACGTTATGACAAAGGAAAACCTTATTACTGCTCCTGTAGGAACAACATTAATGGAAGCGAAAGACAGATTGATGCATTATAAGGTTGAAAAGCTTCCTATAGTTGACGAAAACGGAGATCTCAAGGGACTTATAACGATTAAGGATATAGAAAAGGCAATACAGTATCCAATGAGTGCCAGAGATTCCCAGGGAAGACTCCTGTGCGGTGCTGCAGTCGGCGCCACTGACGATATTATAGAGCGAGCATCTGCGCTTATTTCCGCAGGTGTCGACCTTATATCTGTCGATTCTGCACACGGACATTCACTTAATATCTATAACGCAGTTAAAAAACTGAAAACATCATTCCCCAATACACCTGTTGTTGCCGGAAATATCGCTACTCCCGAAGCTGCTGAATACCTTATTGATGCCGGGGCAGACTGCGTCAAGGTCGGTATCGGTCCCGGATCTATATGCACAACTCGTGTTGTTGCAGGTATCGGCGTTCCGCAGATCACGGCTGTTTATGAAGTAGCATGTGTTGCGTCAAAATACGGCATCCCCGTAATTGCAGACGGAGGAATAAAATACAGCGGTGATATAACTAAAGCTATTGCGGCTGGAGCAAATGTCGTAATGCTCGGTTCATTGTTTGCAGGTTGCGAAGAAAGCCCGGGAGAAAGCGAAATATATCAGGGCAGACGTTTTAAGGTTTACAGAGGCATGGGTTCTCTTGCCGCTATGAAAGAAGGATCTAAAGACAGATATTTCCAGGAAGGTCAGTCTAAGCTTGTTCCTGAAGGCGTCGAAGGAAGAGTTCCTTACAAAGGAACATTGTCTGATACCGTATTCCAGCTTATCGGAGGTCTCAGAGCCGGTATGGGATATTGCGGTGCGGCTACTATTTCTGATCTTCAAACCACAGGTCGTTTTGTTAGAATTACAGGGGCCGGTTTGCGTGAAAGTCATCCCCATGATATCAGTATCACAAAAGAGGCTCCAAACTATTCAGGCACCAACGGCATCTAAATATGAAACATCAAAATATTACAAGGCAGGATATGAAGGTTATTGCAGTCATAATCCTGCCTGCATTTGTTGAATTGGTATTATCTCACTTGTTCAGTATGGTTGATATAGCCATGCTCGGACATACAGATATCTCATCCGTTGCAATATCAGCGGTAGGTCTTACAATGAATCCGATTAACATGATAATCGGCGTAAATCAAGCATTTTGTATCGGAATCACAGCTGCCGTAGCATGGTCAATCGGCGCGGGAAAGAAGGAAAACGCCAGAACAGTCGCAAGAGAAACGTTGACTCTGTCAATTTTGATCGGAATTACCGCATGTGTTGCAGTTTTTTTTGCTGCAGGCACTCTTGTTACTTTTATGGGTGCTAAGGAAGATACATTTAACTATGCGACAGGTTACTTAAAAATTATAGCGCTTGGTTTTCCTTTTCAGATCGCCACACTCGCCATTACTGCATCGGCGCGTGGAGCGGGAAAAACATTTCTTCCCATGATGTATAACCTAATTGCAAATGCAGCGAACGTTATTCTGAATTATTTTCTTATTTTTGGAATCTTTTTCTTTCCTAAACTCGGTATTTACGGTGCAGCCATTGCAACATCTGTATCAAAAGTGATTGCTTTTATCCTTGCGCTTTTAATGCTGTTTTGTGTAAAAACGGATATACGCGTTAAATTAAATGAAAGCTTTTTTATTCACAAAAACACAGTTAAGCGAATAGCTGAAGTGGGAATCACTGCTGCTCTTGAACAGCTGATTATGCAGACAGGTTTTGCATTTTTTACAAAAACAGTCTCCATTCTTCCTACTGATATTTTTTCTGCACATCATATTTCACTCAATATCAACGGCCTTGCATGGGTCCCTTCACAAGCCTTCGGCGTTGCGTCCACATCTCTCGTTGGACAATGCGTTGGCAGGGGAGATAAGGATAAAGCAAAATCATACGCAAATGTCATTCATTTAATGTCTCTTGGTGTAGCTGTATTTATTGGTGTTATGTTCATTTTGTTTTCTAAATATATTGTTATGATCTATACCAACGAACCTTCTGTAATTGACGCCGCATCTCAGGTATTAAGGATAATTGCTCTCGGTATGCCCGGCATAGGAACACAGATTCCTGTTGCTGCAGCTCTCAGAGGCGCAAAAGATACTAAAATTCCATTACTTGCAAATCTTATCAGCGTATGGATATTCAGGGTAATTGTTTGCAATATATTTCTTAATGTATTTCATTGGGGAATTATCGGCGCATGGGTCACGATCGTTCTTGATCAAACATGTCGCGCTGTTATCGTATACACACGATTTCTTCGCGGAAAATGGCTAAATAAAAAAATTTCCACATAAAATACACACTTTTAGCATTGACAAGAAAGATGAAATGATATATAATATAATAAATATATTTAAAATGGAAGTAGGTTGTGCAATGAAGAATTCCACAAAGTTTTTTATCGGTCTTGCAATCGGTGCGGTTGCTGCAGTTGCAGCTTTTTCTGCTTATAATACAATCAAAGCCATTAAAAAATCGAAAGAAAATGGTGATTGGATTGATGACGATTGCTGTTGTGATGATGATTGCTGCGATTGCTGCAACGACGAAGATTGCAATTGTATAGATGATAAATGTGATTGTGCAGATGAAAAATGTAACTGCGACGATTGCGACGATGAAAACTATATATCTGTAGATCATTTAAAAAATGAAGATTGTTCTTGCGATGAAGATTCAGTTGATTCTTCAGTTGATGAACAGTCTGATAACTCTGCAGACGCTGAGTAACATTAAATCACAGCACCGTATACACTATGTATGCGGTGCTTTTATCTTTTTTAATATTTTGGAGCGAAAATGAAAAATACCTTTTTTAAATACCTTATTTTAATTGTGTTTTTTGTCTTTATGGCTTCTTGTTCGACTAAAAATGAAGAAATAATCCCTGATTACTTTGAAATCGACAAGAATGTGGAAGATTTTAACGGAGCCGTTTTCTATTTTGCGCCATGGCGAGTTTCCATGTATTTCCCTCAGTCAGGAGATACCGATGCAGGCGACAAGATGCTCAAAAGATATGCAGAGACTGAAAAAAAATTCAATTGCACCTTTACATATTTAAATATGGATTCTGAGGCATATGATGCCTCTGCAATTACAACTCGCTACATTGCAGGTCTTACAGTTCCTGACATAATCGACAGGGAAGTTGGTGTTGCGTATTCATTGTATAAAGCAAACTTTCTTGCTTCTATGAACGAAATATCTACCGTAAATGCAAATGATAATAAATACGGTCCTTTATATTTCCGAGCTCAAAGTATTTTCAATAATGAAGTTTATGGCTTTTGTCCGTATGAATGGGAATGGATGCCTGAAATACACGGAATAATATTGACAAATAATAATTTAATACGAAAAATGGGACTTACAAGTCCATATGATTTTATGGAAAATGATACATGGACATGGGATACCATGGAGGAACAGCTTAATCTTGCAACTTATACAGACGGTGATGTGTCATATACAGGTATGCTTGTAAAATCAGGCGGAACAACTCCTGCTGATATGGCTCAATCCGCAGCCTTTTCTAATGGAGCACAAATGTTGGTAGATAATAACGGAAAAATCGTTTTTGGTATGACATCTCCTCAGGCAATCAGAGCTTTTGATTACCTTAGTAATCTCTACCAGAAAAAGCTCTGTAAAGACAAAGAAGTAGATAATTTTGTTAATGAAGAAGGACCTTATTATTTTACCAGAAGTTATGAAGCAACATCTATTGAAGAGGGTGCTATCGGTTACCAGATGGATGACTACGGTATGATCCGTTTTCCGAAAGGACCCGACAATAAGGGAGAAACCGGAACATATGTAGCTTATGACCGACTGCTTTATATTGTTAAAATGACGAAAAATGATATAGAAAGCATTGGTAAAATAATTGATTATATGTTTGAGCCTCTTGATAATTCCGGTGGGTGGAAAGAAAGAGCAAGATATATTTTCCACCATGATCAGGACATAGATTTTTATATTGATGCGATCGAAAAACCTAGTTATAATTATCAGATTCAGCTTGGAGACAATTATGATAGTTTCAGGACAGCAGTAATGAGCATCCTCAGCGGAAGAGAAACAGCCGTATCAGCCATGCAGTCCATTGAATCTGCAATCAATGAATATGTCGCTGAACAAGATGTAAAACTTATTTCATGGGAGAATCAATAAGGTATGACAGAAGAAGAAAAAATATTTAAAGGAATTCTTTTTTGTCCCGGCGATGCTCAACTGCGAGCTATCAAGCTCAGATCGCATAATTTAAGTAAAGAATACAGCGAAACTCGTGAGGATGAAACAGAAAAGCGTTCAAAACTCGCTAAAGAAATACTTGCTGAATTCGGCGATGGCAGTTTTATGCAAGGCCCGATATTTTTCCATTACGGTAAGCACACTGTAATCGGCGACAGGGTTTTTATAAACTATAATTTTACAGTTCAGGATGACGCTCTTGTAACAATAGGTAATGACTGCAATTTTGGACCTAATGTAACTATCGTTACACCTCTGCATCCTATGATTGCAAGCGAAAGAAAAATAATGCACGATAAAAACGGTAACGAAAAACGATTTTGTTATGCAAAACCCGTTTCAATAGGGTCAGATTGTTGGTTCGGTGCAAATGTAACAGTATGTCCAGGTGTAACAATAGGAGATGGGTGTGTGATCGGTGCAGGAAGTGTTGTGACCCGTGATATCCCTCCTAATTCATTTGCAGCGGGTGTTCCATGCCGTGTTATTCGAGAAATTACGGAAACAGACAGTATGGCGTATAGGCCTGATATTATTGCAGATAATCATGTTTAACAAGAAAAGACACCTTATTGGGTGTCTTTTTTTATCTGGTTGAAATAATTTTTTATTTTTTCAAATGTTTCATCGCTTATATCGTGTTCAATTTTGCATGCATCGGCAATTGCGTTTTCTTCCGAGATTCCGATTTTAATGAAAATATCAGATAGGATTTTATGTCTTTCATATATTTTTTCTGCAGTCTTACGTCCGTCTTCGGTAAGCAAAATATACCCGGATTTAGCAATATTTATATATCCATCTTCTTTTAATAGTTTCAGGGCCCTGCTGATGCTGGGCTTTGAATATCCGGTTCTGTTGACTATGTCGATCGCTCTGATATGATTAAGTTCTTTGCTAAGTATCAGGATATTTTCAAGATACATTTCTCCGGATTCCTGTATTTTTATCATGTTAATTCTCCGATTATCAAATTCTTATAGAATTATAGCATATGAATAGTGAATTGTCAAGTATCGGAAGAACATTGCGGAATTGTTTTTTGCCTATAAATATTATTGACAAAAAATCTGAATTGTGATATAATCGAAATACAAATAAACTAACAATTTTCTTTGTGAGGTGTCTTATGAAAAGATTTTTTTCGCTTTTGTTTGCCTCTATTTTTATTTGTTTGATTGTCTCATGTTCTGCAGCCGACGAAATAGTCCCTGAATATGACAATGATATTGATTCTTCTGCTATTGACCTTAGAGGTCAAACTCTTGTAATGGGTATGGTGAAGGACTATTTCTTCGAAGGTTCCGATTCTACTCTTACATTTATCACTAATACTGAATTCGGAGATCTTGCAGCGAAACGTATTAAGGATGTTGAAACAAAATACAATTGTAAGATTAATTTTGATTATGTAACCAGATCAGGGGAAACTGCGTATTTCAGTGTCGCATCCGGTTCCTATATCTTTGATATGTTGCAGGAAGAATCGTACTGGCTTCTTAATTATCTTCCATCAGGAACGTTTGTAAATCTTGTAGGTGTTGATAATCTTGATGTTTTCGATGAAACTAAATGGGGCAACAGGTATTTACGTATGTCTACAATGTATGACGGCGCAATTTACGGCCTTCTTCCTGCGCAGCACCCATTGCGTCTTTCAAACTCTCCTTCAAATCTTATCGCAATCAATGAAAAGTATATTTCAGATCTTGTTACAACTGATCCGAGAGACTATTTTGAAAATGGCGAGTGGAACTGGGATACATTCGGAAATGCGATTGAAACATATGCTCATACCAGCGCAACCACCAATGAATTTGTTTATTCATTAGGTTCATGCTTCGGTTACGGCAGAATGTTCATGATCATGCCGATGTGCAACGGTTGCGACTTTATAAAAATGAATGATAACGATACTTATCAGCTTGGTTACTTCACTCAAAATGCCATGGATGCCTATAATCAGGTCGCCGAGTGGCTGTTCGGGGCAACTGCAGGCAATATAAATAATGAGACTTTTGGTTTGGATCAATTTATAGACGGACAATCCGTAATGACGCTTATCGATGCATATCAGATTCTTTCATCTTCAGAATCAATTGCATACAGAATGGATAATTTCGGAATAGTTCCCTTCCCGTGTGGCCCCGGATCTAAATCACCGTATGATTATACTACATCATACGAATCTGCGGATTTTACTCTCGCTATTCCGATTACCGCTAAGGATCCGGAGATTTCTGCTCTGGTACTCGATGCTCTCTATGAACCGTTTGAAGGCTATGAAACTGAAGAGAAAATTACCGATTACATTATCAGAAATTATTTTGAAGATGAGCGTGATGCACGTCTCTTTATGGATATAACAAAACTCGGACATAATTATTATCATGATCATATGCACGGTATGACAGAGATGTTTACTCAGCTTGCCAATAATGTTTCAATTGCTAGATGCGTTGAATCGTATGAAGATCGTATGTATAACATTGTTGACAAGTATGTTATTCCGGAATACAATACTATTCGTGAATATGAGGAATATTTTCACGAATAAAGAGGTCAGAATCAACAAAAAGTATGAAGAATAATATATTGATTCCAATTACTGGAATGCTTTGTATTGTCTTGGGTGTATCTTTGCTTATATTTGTTATCGGTGCATCTGCAAATACATCCATTGATGAAACCGAACATAACAAAACAGAATCCACTGTTGCCTCAGAATCTTCCGAAAACACAAATGATAAATCTCTGCTGAAAACAGAAGATCAAAATCAACAATATACTTCCGAAACTGTCGCAGAAGAACCCGAAATTAAAGATGAAATACAAATCTCTGATGAAACTTTAATCACAGAATCTTCTGCTGCACAGCAGGATCATGCACTTACCAATAATACAGTTGTCGAGAGCTCCGATTCTGAACTATCTGTTCAAGATAATAATTCAGAAGAAACATCTTTTGCTGAATCAACAGAAGCTGAAAATACTGCTATAAATGAAGTTACTCAGGAAGAATACAACAGCGAAACAGATGTTGTACCCGAAAATGAACCTAAAGAACAAGCAGTATATTTTGACGGTACAACAAAGGTAGATACATCTTTATGGAATCTTATCCTTGTAAATCCAGATAATTATATTCCGGAGAACTTTACAATAGATAAGGCTCAGGTCCAAGGCAACTATTATCTTGACAGTCGTGTTGCTCCATTGGCTGTTCAGATGATTTCAGATGCAAAAAAAGAAGGAATCGAACTTCAGATTTGCTCGTCAATTCGTGATATAGAGCTTCAGAAAAGACTTTTTAACAACAAAATAAACGATCTTATCAACGAAGGTTATTCGAAAGAAGAAGCGGAACGCGTAGCCGCCACGATCGTAGCTGTTCCCGGAACAAGCGAACACCATACAGGACTTGCTATGGATATAGTTACTCCGTCATATCAGCGACTTAATTCCGGTTACGCAAAAACTGATGCCGCCAAATGGCTTAAAGCTAATGCGGCAAATTACGGATTTATTTTGCGCTATCCCGAAGATAAAACCGATATCACAAAAATTATCTTTGAACCGTGGCATTATAGATATGTCGGCATCGAATATGCATCTTTTATAATGTCTCAGGGTATATGTTTTGAAGAATTTATAGAGCTTTACGGAGAATCAAAACAGTAAATGAATAAGCTTACAACAATGATAATGATAGAAAACTCATCATCGGGAGAAGTTGTTGTTATCGACAGATTAAAAAAATACCCTGGTATTTGCTTCCCCGGCGGACATGTCGAACGCGGTGAAAGTTTTACTCAATGTGCCATAAGAGAAGCTTATGAAGAAACAGGTCTCGAAGTTAAGAATTTATTATTGTGCGGCATTGTAAACTGGGCAAAAAAAGGATCCGATGATCGGTACGTTGAATATCTTTTTAAAACCACAGAATATACTGGAACTCTGATCAGCGGAACAGAAGAGGGCAGGGTATTCTGGGTCAGAAAAGATACTCTTGAACATTTGAATCTATCCCAGAATTTTGATTTTTATCTATCCGTATTTTTTTCAGATAAACCAATTGAGCTTTTCGGAGAATGGACTGACGATTTCGGAACAGCACCTGTTATTCAATAGTATAATAACGTGAACACGTCATGTGTTCACGTTATTTCTAAACTGGAATACTATTATTTGAAATAATTATCAAGTTCATCTTTGATTCCGTCAGGAATAATTCTCGGTACAGGGAATTTAACTGAATTCAAAAGCCTTTCAGATGTAAACCGTATAAATTCTGTTGTTTTTTTCAGTGATTCTTCAGAAAGCACATCAATTATGTCGTTTCGAGAGTGCATACCTCCTTGACCACCTCTTTGAAATACAATAAAAGGAACTCCTGCTTTTGCAAAAGATGAAGAATCACTCGGGAATATCCCTGAAGAAACAGATACGGAAAAGGCTGTTTCATTTGCACAATACTGCAAATAAGATTTTAAACTGTCATCTCCTGAAACACAGGCAACATCATTACCAATAATTGTTCCCGTCATATCAATATTCATACCTAACATGAATTTATTCAGCTCATTTTTATGCGATTCTACATATGCGAGGCTCCCTTTCAGCCCGTGCTCCTCTGCTCCGCACCAGACAAACCTCACACTTCTTTTCGGCTTGTTTTTTATGTAGTATGAAAAAAGTGACATAAGATTTGCACACCCGGATGCATTGTCCCATGCTCCTTTTGAAAATCTTGTACTGTCGTAATGAGCAGTAAAGATCATTTTTTCATCGTCATTTATTCCTTTTATGTCAGCAACAACATTTCCGGATTTTATTCTGACTTCTTTTTGCTTGAGCTTGATACAAACAGTTTCAGGATTGCTTTTTATAAGTTTCATTGCATCTGCAGCTCTCATTGTCACTCCGGGTAAACTTCCGAGTTTTGCCGTTTTTTCTTTTATTGAACGGGTATTCAGATCTGTTTTTAATCTTTCATCAAAAACATTTCCGTCGAATGTTATAAAGCCAAGTGCTTTTTTTTCGAGCAGTCGTCTGTAAAGATCATGATGCATATTGTTTACAAAAACAATTTTACCGTTACATCCGCCAAGATCAAGCTCACTTCCCGCACATGCATACAAAAACGGTGCAGTTATTCCTTTGCTTTCGGTCGATCCCGTCCTTCCGTAACCGGTCACTTCGGGAGCAAAAATTTTTCCTTTTGAATGAACTGTCATTGCTGCTTGTTCAATCTCAAATGAATCGAATTCGAACGGTTCGTAAAAAGCGTTTCCTCCAAGTGACCGGACGGTATCAATTATAATGTCTGCTGCTGCTTTTTCTCCGCTTGTTCCTGAAAAACGAGGAAAATATATTTTTTTAATAAATGACATTTGATTGAAATCTTTCATTTTTTGTCTTCCTATAATGTTAGTAATGTAAAATGTAAATTTGAACTGTGTATTTTGATTTGAATTTGAATATTTCGAAATAATAATTTTTAATAATAAAGATTATTCTTAGTGTAATTATACAATTTTTTATCATTTTTGTCAATATCAGATGTTTTTCGACGAATCTGCTTAATTGATTCAATTAAAATAGCAACTATTTACTGTTTTTTTTGTAAAAGTATTGACTAAACATCATAATTATGATAAAATTAATCGGATGCGGGGTGACGTTGTGAGATTTATAAAAGCCTTCCTATATCTGATTATTATTGTTTCTGTTTCAGGCTGGCTTGCGTTTACTTTATGCGAAACCGAAATTGAAAAAAGAGATACTTATGTTCGAGGAAAACTATCAGAATACAGTATTACAGTTCGTGATACGTCTTATGCTCGCGATACGATTTACCTGACTGTCGATTCGGACGATGAGCAGGTGACTGCGAATGATATAATGAATATTCGAAAACTCCTGAATGCGCTCAGATGCGCTGAGTTTGAACAGAATATATACAATGTTTCACTCAGATCACCTTCGGGAAAAACTGTTTATTCTACTCTTTTTTATAATATTTATACTTCATCAGAGCAGGTTGTCGTACAGTATATGGGCGGCGAAAGTGATGAGGTCATGAAAAAGTTTTTTATTAAATATGATCTTAGAAAAAAAGGTTTTGATTGTCGATATATAGGATTTTATTCTACCTATGGTATGGAACAACCTGCACTTTATCTTGAAATAAACACCACTCCTGACAATTTTCCCTCCGCTGTTTCAGAATTTATCTCCACAATCACGAGTCTTAACGAAGAAGGCGGGGGTGTGTTCAGATACAGTGCTTCATTTTATGATGGTGATAAAATAATGGCAGTTGTTTCTCGAGATATTGTTTATGGAGACGTCATTTACTGGAAATCACAGGATTATTCAGAGATAAAAACAATGTTCGGATAATTATTCGGAGAAATAAATGAAAACAAGCAAATCAGTATCAATAGGTCAGATATTATTTGTGATACTTGTTGCTGTCATTTTAATTGCAGCGATCGTATCACTTACAGTTTATCTGAATTTAAAAAACAACGATGATCGCAGCGCACTTAATAAAGACGTTGCGCTCAGCTCTCTGCGCGAAAATGATCCTCTAACAGGTTCTTTCAACGGCAAGAGCATTATAATATCGCAAAAAGATCTTATTTTTGATATGCTTAAGAGCGAACAATGGCGTTATCTCCCTGATTTTAACAGAGAATTTAACAGTTCTCTTATATTTAAAATCGGAGAGAACTATTTTCTTGCTTTTAATGATGATAGCGTCGCTGAAATATCATACAACGAAAAATCAAGATATTATTCAGTTCCATCTGAAATTCTCTCATCTATCAGCGCGTTTATATATGATAATTCTTTTATTTCCGTTAAAGATGCTTCTGCGTTTCTTTCTGGCGCTGAAAACATAACAGTATCTGTTTTGGGTTCATCGAAAACAATTGATTCAGGAGCTCAACTTGCGACTGCCATGAATATTGCAGAGTGGACTGAAACAAACACTGTGAATCCGGATTTTGAGCCTACAGTCGTTGTTGATACAAAGTCAGGCCTCAAAATAAGCGTATATAAATCAATCAATATCGGCGTGATCGATTATTTAGGAACTTCAACTGTTTATTCTGTCAACGAACTTTCCGTAGCAAGTTCAGAACTTGTGGCGAAATCATATTTTAACGATGTTTCAACACTTTTTGATGGCTTAACAAGTGCTGATGATCAGATTACTGTAAAAAAAGGTGGGAAAGAGTATAATATCTCGCCAGATACGTCTCTTGACCTGCTTCTCGATGTCCCGAGATGGCAGCGCAGATTCACAGCTCCTGCAGGTTTACCGGAAAATGCTGATATAGTAATCAATGGAGGCAAATCATTAACTGTTAATCTTTACTCTGTATATTCAGTTGCTGAGTACGAAAACACTTATTATAATGTGCCTTCCGCTGTTTTTTCTTCGATCAGCGAATATCTTAAAAGTAACTTGGATAAACCTGAAACCGTATCAAATTTAAAAACAACTGTTTCCAATGCCATTTCTGATAAAAAACATATATCTGTTCAGTATAAGGGTAGTGGATATACAGTTTCTGTTCAACCTGATTTTCTTTCTGTCCTTAATATTTCATCATGGACTGAAAGTCCTGTCCTTGAACTTATAGGTGATCCCGATCTTGTATTTAATATAAACAAATTGCCGGAATTGTCCCTTTGCTTTTACACATCTAAAAATTCTGTTTTGGCGATCAACGAAAATGAAAAACAGGTATTCAGAATATCATCTTCAATTTCAGAAACAATTATTAATTATGTTCAGGAAAACTTATATACTGAAGCTTGGATCGTTTCTGCTACAGAACTTGGTGCTCTTCAGAAAAACGCAGACAGCGTTGAAGTAACAGTAACAGACAAGAATTCGTTCAGAGAAAAATACGGTGAAAATACAGATGATGCTCTTTCTGTTCTGGCTGCTATCGATCTTTTGCCTTTAGAAATCGTTCCGGAACTATCTTCAGTAGAGAAAACTGAAATTCTCTTCAAAGGTCCTGAAAAATTTTTAATGACCTTATATCCAGCATCAGAAGGTACTGCATTTGTGAATGTTACCGGAACATTTTATTCCAGAGGCAGATATATAGACAGATGGTTTATATGCTCATCTTCATATGATAGTATTATAAATTCATTGATGGAGATAAATCAAAAATCTTTAGATACCGCCGCTGCGCTCTTTTGTGAAGCAATCAGAACAGGAGATACTGAATCCTTATACAGACTTATTGGAAATTCATCATTTGATTACAGTGCTATAAAAACTCTTATGCTGAATGATCTTACGATATTGAGCTCTGATGACCACGGTATTTATGTGGTTCAGCTTAATGTAGAAGATCCTGTTGACTCTCCTTTTGAAAAAGGTATAAAAGATTACATATTAACTGTAGGATCATCCGGAGGCGTGCTTTCCGTTATTTCATTTATTCCTGAGGATGAATACAACACAATTAAGCTTTCCGATCCTGCTGTTCTGGCAGTTGACGGATTTACATCGTGGGTTGACGCCGAAGGTATTTCATTCGCATCAATTTCAGATTTTGAAAACAAATCATCGATTGCTGATTACCTTATGATGCTATGCAAAAGAGATGGCCTTGGAACCATTTCTTCGGACAATCCCAATCTTCTGATGATTACAAACGATGAAATTCGCTCTGCCGCAAAAAAATATTTCTGTCAAGATAATTTTGAGGCTTTTTATAGTCGCTCATTTAACTCTGAAACCGGCATGTATTATTATGAGGGGATCAGCGCTCCTGCACGGTATAAACATGTTTCGCAAGTGTCGTTCGAAGGCACGAACACAATCGTTAAATACAAATGGTATGCCGATCCGTTATGCCTATATTGCACAGATGTCGTGGATTATACCTTGTCAAAAAATGACGACGGCACATTTGCCATTTTATCTGCAGTAAGCAATAATAGTACGGAGCAGGGTAAAGAGATCACTGATAATTCACAGAATAGCGAATCCTCTGATGTCTCTTCAGATACATCGGAAGCATCAGCTAAAAATGATTTTGCTGATGATGAGGAATCCCCCGAAAACAGTGAAAACAACGATAATAATGTCTTTATCCCGCCATCGGGCCTTACTCCAACAGAAACAATGTTCAAATATTTTGAATATTTAAATGAGAAAAATGTTGAAAAATCGAATAGTCTTCTTTATGAGACCTATGCAAAAAACGATGAAGAGTATTTATTTGACGAATTGAATAAAATTTCTGTTAAATCATGTGCCGAAATTTCACCCGATTTTGATTGGTATGAACCGTGGTACAGATCCCCATTTGCTTATACATGCGTCGTGGCTGAAGTTGAAGTGGACTGCTCATCAGATAAATGGCTTATATATAAAAAAGATTTCGCGTCTGTCGAAATATATATGATTAAAGCTACCGAAGATTCAGATTGGCGAATAATAGCTGAAAAGCCTTCCGGAGAAGGACTTCTTGCTGTACAGTAAATAATTCAAATTCATTTTTAAAAGGAGAAACAATATGCTTGTTGTCAACACCTTAACAGAAAAACTTCACAGAGCATTAAGCAAGTATGAACACTATCGTTTTGAGGACATTGCAGAAGTTAAAGGAGTAACGATTTATGAAACCCCTGAAAGACTTCAGCATGAGCCAAAAGAAATTGGTACACCAATTGAAAAAGGAACATCCTGGGGCGATGAAGGTATTACTGCGTGGTTTCGCTGCGATTATAAGATCCCTTCATCAATGGACGGAAAACGGTTGTTTGTCGCCGCAAAAACAAACGGCGAAACACTTTGGTTTGCAAATGATATCCTGAAAGGTGTTTTTGACAACAATCATCCATATGTTCATCTCGTTAAATCAGCAAAAAAAGGTGATAAATATCATTTTGCATTTGAATCCTACAGCGGACACTGGTTCCCCGGATGCGGAATAGGCGAAAATAATCCGAAGATCGTTAAAGGATGTAAAACCTTCGGCGGTATCTTCATTGCAATGGAACGTGAAGATGTCCGTGATTTCATTTTCGACCTTGCAACAGTGCTTTCATTTGTAAAAGCGACAAAAAATGACAAAAACAGTCTTAGAACCGCAAAAGCAATGAAAGTGCTAGAGAATGTTTTTTCCATAATTAATGGGGATCCTGATGAAACACCTGAAAGCGAATGGCGTCCCAAACTTAAAGATGCTTGTGCCGCAATGAAACCGTTCCTTTCATCAAAGAATTCAAAAACCGCTCCCACGATCGGGCTTGTAGGACATTCTCATATCGACACAGCCTGGCTTTGGCCTATAAGCGAGACAAGAAGAAAGTGCGGCAGAACTTTTTCATCTGTTCTGAATTTAATGGAACAAAACGAGGACTTTATTTTTATCCAGAGCGCACCATGTCATGCTGATTTTGTTCGTCAGGATTATCCGGAACTTTTCGCTCGTATTCAGGAACGCGTTAAAGAGGGCAGATGGGAACCAAACGGAGGAATGTGGGTCGAACCCGACTGTAATATAACATCAGGTGAAAGTTTTGTCCGTCAACTGCTTGTTGGTCAGTCTTTCACAAGAAAATACTATGGTTATTCATCCGATGTCCTTTGGGAGCCTGACGTTTTTGGCTATTCTGCTGCATTGCCTCAGATTTTAAAAGGATGCGGTATAAACTATTTCTGCACCACGAAATTATCATGGAACGATACAAACCGCTTCCCTTACGACACATTCATCTGGGAAGGAATCGACGGATCATCTGTTCTTGCGCACTTTAATACAATTCCTGCGAACCCGACACCTGAAACACTCATTTCGATGTGGAATGATGTTCAGCATAAAGATGTTCAGGAAATGCGTCTGGCCGCACTTGGGCATGGGGATGGCGGAGGAGGACCCACATACGAATTATCCGAATATGCTAAACGAGTTCGAGATCTTGAAGGTTGCCCGAAAGGTGAAATGACAACAGTTTCAAAATTCATGCACAAACTTGAGGAAACATCAACGGATCTTCCAAAGTGGTTTGGTGAGCTTTATCTTGAACTCCACAGAGGCACACTCACATCTGTTGCCGAAGTTAAAAAAGGAAACAGAAAACTTGAATTTGCCATGAGAGCTGCTGAATTTGTTGCAACACTCGCTTTCCTCAGAGGAAAACAGTATCCAACCGAACAATTTGATAAGCTTTGGAAACATCTCCTGATGCATCAGTTTCACGATATTCTTCCAGGCTCTTCCATTGCAAGGGTCAATGACGAAGCAATAGCAGCATTTAAAGAAGGCATATCCGCAGCACAAATACTGACATCCGAAAAGGCACTCGAGATTTCCGATATCAATGAAAAAGAAATAACTGTTTTCAACGATTTAAGCTGGAATAGAAAATCGTTTGTTCTCGAAAATACAGATAAAGCTCCGAAAGGGCTTAAAGCACAGGCTTATACTGATCTTGAAGGAATTAAAAAGGTCTATGTCTCAGGTGCGGATATCCCTGCGCTTGGATCATCAGTATATACCCTTGATAATATAAACAATTCAGGAAAGAGTCCATTCAGAGTAAACTCATCACTTTCAAAAGTTGTTACTCCGTATGCTGAGATCAAATTTGATAAAATAGGCAGAATATCTAGTTTTATCGATAAATCAACCGGTCGAGAACTTGTAAAGGATGGCGGAGCTCTCAACTCGATCTGGCTTGGAGAAGACCTTCCGAATTATTGGGATAACTGGGATATTAATCCGGATCAGTATCTTAAAATGCAGCTTCAGTCGAACCTTGTTTCACGTGAGCTTATCGATCAGGGAGAACTTCAGCTACGTATAAGAAGCGTTTGGAAAATAGGGGAAGCGTCCCTCTTCACTCAGGATATGGTTCTTTATTCTGACAGCAAAAAGGTTGATTTTGAAACAAAAGTTGACTGGAAAGAAAAGCACAAACTACTCAAAGCTGGATTTGAGCTTAACGTTTTCTCCGGAACAGCAAGACATGAAATACAGTATGGCTATGCGGAACGTCCAACTCATAGAAATCTTTCTCAGGATAGAGCCCGTTTTGAAGTATGCAACCATAAATGGACAGATATTTCTGAAATGGAATTCGGAGCAGCAATATTGAACGACTGCAAATACGGTATTTCGGTACTTGGCAGCGATGTGCGTCCTACACTTTTAAAGAGTAGCACACATCCTGATCCTCGCGGAGATAACGGTGTACACACTTTCACATATTCTCTGTTGCCTCACGACGCTTTTTCTGTTGAAAGTGTCGTAAGACCTGCCTACGAACTTAACGTTAATGTCACAACAGTCGGAGGCCGTTGCGATTTATCTGAATCACTCATAAAATTTGATTCATCAAATATAATTGTTGAGGCTGTAAAGAAAGCCGAAAACCGCAATGCGATAGTATTCAGATTTTATGACGCACTCGGAACAGGTAAGACCGTAAAAGCATGTGTCGGAATAAATGATGTTAAACGTATTGTTGAAACAAATATGCTTGAAGAGGAAAAATCAGTAATATCCACCAATTCAGAATTCGAGATATATGTTAAGCCCTTTGAAATTAAGACCGTCTGCGTAGAATTATAGGGAGGTGTCTTTTTGCGTAAAGTAGTAATCACCACTGATAGTTGCTGTGACCTTTCAAAAGAAATAATTGAACAGTTCGATATAAAAGTATTACCTCTTAATGTTGTTTTAGGGGATAATGATTATCTGGACGGTGAGGATATTTTTCCTAAAGATATATTCAGCTATGTCGATAAAACAGGAATATTACCTAAAACATCTGCCAGGAGCATAGGCGATTTCATCAATTTCTTCAAGCCTTTTGTAGATAACGAATATGATGTCGTTTTTGTCGGAATCGGTAATGAATTGTCTTCAACTATGCAAAACGCAGTTCTTGCAGGTAAAGAAGTCGGACATGTTTATGTTGCGGATTCAGAAAATCTTTCCACAGGCATTGCACTCAGTTTGTTGAAAGCATGTGATTTAAGAGATGAAGGAATATCTGCTGATGAAATCATTAAAAAGGTAACAGCCGAAACAAAGAACATGAATGTAAGCTTTATTATTGACAGACTTGATTATCTCTACAAAGGCGGACGCTGTTCTGCAGTTTCCGCATTCGGAGCTAATCTGCTGAAACTTCATCCATGTATTGAGGTGACCAACGGAAAACTGGGCGTTGGCAAAAAATACAGAGGAAATATGAAGGATATTCTCGTCAAATATATCAATGACAGACTGTCAGCAGAAGGTTTACAATTTGTTAAAAAACGTGTTTTTGTCACCCATACATGTATTGAACATCCTGAGTATGTTCAGGCATGTGTTGAGGCAACAAAAGCTACCGGGATTTTTGATACTGTCTACGAAACATATGCAGGGTCCACAATTGCATCTCACTGTGGCCCCAATACACTCGGTATACTTTTTGAAACAGTCTAATATATATTGTTCCAAGCCGCTTGATTTCGAGCGGCTTGGATTCTTAGTTGTATTTAAAACTATCAGCTCAAATTATCAAAATACTTGACATTTCCGTTAAAATAGGTTATAATATCATTTGGTTGTATATAAATTTATAAAAGGATATATTTCTGTGATGAAAACGAAGATATACATCAAAATGCTTTTTCCGCTAAGTTTTTTCGGACTCATTTTTCGTATTCTCGAAATATTGTATGCGATTGAACCTTCAAGCGGTTTTTATTACCTTGACAGTTTTATCCCTCTGCTGTGCAACATTTATATTTTTCTTGTTATTGCTTTTTTTATTTCAGGAATCTTTCTTACTAAAACAGAGTCAAAATCTATAAGAAAACGTCTCTCTGCTATTAATATTGCAGATAAAGTTATAATGATTGCTTCTGCGGTATTTATTCTCGGAAGTGCTCTTCATGATTTGCTTGTAGAATATCAGATCAACTTTTCTTATGACACTATAAAAGATTTATTCACAGATTCAAAAATCTATATCTTAATACTTGCTGCTCTTTCCTGTGTATTTATTGTTTTTTTCGCATCAGATCCTAAAAGATATTCTTCAAGCTCTTTCATGTCTATTCTTTCATTGTCGCTTACTTTTTATTATGTTTTACGCCTTTTTACAAGATTTCTTGACATGAACGAAATTCTTTCTAAGGCATACAGCACACATACGATACTCCTCATAGGTTTTATTGTTTTGTCCTTTCTGAATTTCTCTAAAATACTAGCAGGTCTTCGTTCAAAAAAATACTTTGTTGCATTTGGACTTTCCACCGTATTTCTTGCAATATTGCACCTTGCAGAGTTTGTGATGTATTTCTTTCCCGGGAATCCTTATAATATTCCTGTTGACAGTATATTTGCATATATCGCCGATTTTCTTGCGTCAGCGGTAATTTTAAGATTTATTCTTATTGTATCAAAAAAACAAGATAAATCAGAGAAGAATGCCATAAATCAGAATAACGGATCTATTCCTTTGGATCTTATATCTAGCGCAAAGAATTCAGATAATAGTTCTTTGAATGCAGAGAAACTCGATCAAATCCCTTCTCAGAGCGCTAACTCAGATATCAATCAGTGATTGACTGCTCAAAACTCCGGATTGATTACTCAATTATGATTTATCAGAAAAATGTCATAATATTCTTTGCGGAAAATACTTGAAATTTTCTTCGGTGTATAGTATAATTAAAATATATTATTTTAGCGGAGGTTTACCACTTTGTTAACAAGATTTTTTACTGCACTTACGATTTTCCTTGATGCCGTTGACGATGTCGTAACAGGCGCTGCTTCCGATACTGCAGAAGCAGTTGCAGCTCAACCCACAGCAAATATATGGACAACACTTTTAAGCTTTATTCCGTTTGTTCTTGTAATAGTTGCTTTTTATTTCTTTCTCATAAGACCTCAACGTAAACAGGAAAAAGAAACTCAAAAAATGCGTAACAGTATAGGAATAGGTGATCAGATCACCACAATAGGCGGAATTACAGGTATTGTCCGTCAGATAAAAGATGATGACACCTACATAATCGAAACTGGCGCTGATAAAAACCGCATATCAATAAAAAAATGGGCGATACAGTCCAAAGACACAATTTCAGATTCCTGATATTCTTTAAAGTATTTCAATAATATTCAATTTATGAAGGAGATATAAAATGAAACAGATTAAAACTCTTGTTAAAAAAACTCTTAAAAAGTCTGCATGCAAGGGCGGATGTGGCGAATGCCAGACATCATGTCAGAGCGCCTGCAAAACCTCTTGTACTGTCGCCAACCAGAAATGTGAAAACGAAGCTCGTAAATAAATGCTTCATCTTTTTTCAAAAAACGGCATAAATATCGTTTTGGACGTTGAAAGCGGTTCGGTTCATATTTTTGAACCAACCGCTTATGAACTCTGCAGACTAATCAATGAAGCGTTTGATGGCGACAACGAAAAGTTGATAAGTACACCTGAGTCCATTTTTGATATGCAGTCATGCCCTAAGAAGATTAAAGACGATCTGATTTCATTATTCTGTTTTGACCCCGATGAAATCGAAGAAGCATTTTCTGAAATCAAAGCTCTTTACAAAGAAGAACTGCTGTTTACAAAACGTGATTACGCAATCAATCTTCCTGATGATTATCCTATAAAAGCGCTTTGTCTGCACATTTCACATGACTGTAATCTCAGATGTAAGTATTGTTTTGCTGAAGGCGGAGATTTCGGACATGGAAGAAAAAATATGCCTTTTGAAGTAGCAAAAAAGGCGATTGATTTTGTTATTAATCGTTCCGGAAATAGGCATAATCTTGAAATAGATTTTTTTGGCGGAGAGCCGCTCATAAATTTTGATGTAGTCAAAAAAACCGTTGCATATGCTCGATCTCTCGAAAAACAATATAATAAGAATTTCAGATTTACAATAACTACAAACGGTATTCTTCTTAATGATGAAATATCCGATTATATAAATCGTGAAATGTCCAATGTCGTTTTATCTCTTGACGGAAGAAAATCTGTAAACGATCAAGTCAGATATGATGTTGCAGGTAACGGCTCTTACGACAGAATCGTACCTAAATTCAAAAAACTCGTATCTGAAAGAGACGGAAAAGATTATTATGTTAGAGGAACTTTTACTCCTCTCAACCTAGATTTTTCTTCTGATGTCGAACATATTCATTCCCTTGGATTTGATCAGATTTCCGTCGAACCCGTTGTGCTTGACAGTAATGATCCTCTGGCCATCAAGGAGGAGCATCTTGACCGCATTTTTAAAGAATATGATTCACTTACAGATAAAATGGAAGCTCATCGAAATAACGGTGACGGTTTTAATTTTTTCCATTTTATGATAGATCTCGAACAGGGACCATGCGTTATCAAACGTGTAAAAGGTTGCGGTTGCGGAACAGAATATGTCGCAATTACTCCAGATGGCGATATTTTCCCCTGTCATCGCTTTGCGGGAATGGACGATTTTAAACTGGGTAATGTTCTTGAAAGCTTTGAAACAAAAAAAGAACTTGTCGATTACTTCAAAAAATCAACCGTCTTGAATAAACCTGTCTGCGAAAAATGTTGGGCTAAATATTATTGTTCAGGCGGATGTGCCGCGAACAATTTCAACTGTCACGGCGATATTCTTAAACCGCATGAAATCTCCTGTGAAATGGAAAGAAAACGAATTGAATGTGCCGTTTACTTAAAGGCACTTGAAGCACTGGATGATTAATAAAATAGGTATTTCATCAGGATGTTATTATCCGAAATTAACTGAAAATATAATTAAAAACATAGCTGATGCCGGTGTTTCGGAAATGGAATTCTTTATAAATACACATTCCGAAATGCTTCCTGATTATATTAAAACAATTAGAAATATTACCGATTATTACGGAATTCATATTAACTCTGTTCACCCGTTTACATCTTTTGCAGAAACATATCTATTTTTTTCGGATTATTCCAGAAGGTTCGAAGACGGTATTTGTATATACGACAGATATTTTGAAATATGCTCTTATTTGGGTGCTAATATATTGAATTTTCATGGTTTAAAAAGCGAAAAAACTGTTATTTTTGAAAAATATTGTGAAGTTTACAGTGTTTTGTATGAAAGAGCTAAAAAAGCTGGAATCATTCTTTCTCAGGAGAATGTCCGTAAACATGTTTGTGGTGATTTAGAGTATATTAAGAGATTTTCCGACTATCTCGGCAACAATGTCTCTTTTACTTTTGATATTAAACAATCATATATGTCAGGTTATGATCCGTTACTTTTTGTAAATGCAGTTTCCGACAAAACGGTATTGATCCATTTAAACGATTTTAATGCTGACAGTCCTTGCTTGTTGCCTGGAAAAGGCATCTTTGATATAAAATCTTTATTTTCCAATATGAATTCTGCCGGTTATTCCGGGAATTATATTATTGAAGTTTATTCTGATGCTTATTCAGATGAATCTGAAATTATTGATTCGGTAAAACATTCTCAAAGTGTTTTAAAGGAGTGCTAACAATGAAATGTCCTTATTGCGGATTCGAAAACAGTAAAGTCCTAGATTCACGTCCTCTTGAAGATAAGATTCGTCGAAGACGTGAGTGCCTGAGTTGTCAGAGACGCTTTACAACATATGAGGAAGTGGAGCATGCACCGCTTATTGTTATAAAAAAGGATAAAACAAGGGAAGAATTTAATAGGGAAAAATTACTGACATCATTTCGACGGGCTTGTGTAAAAAGGGATATTCCGTATTCTGTACTCGAAAAAACTGTTGCAGATATCGAACAGGATCTGCTTTTTGAGGGAGACAGAGAAATCCCTTCATATAAGATAGGCGAGCTTGCAATGCAGAAACTTGTTGAAATTGATGATGTAGCATATGTAAGATTCGCATCTGTTTATAAAGATTTTAAAGATATCGATACATTTAAACTGGAGCTTGCAAACATTACCAAGAAAAAATAAGGTCTGCAGGTGAATATGATATGTCGGACAATACTCATAACAAGCACAGAAACAGAATGAGAGAACTGTTCCAAAAAAGCGGTTTTTCGGAAATGAGTCAGGAGCAGATTCTTGAGTTTATTCTTTTTTACGCAATTCCAAGAAAAGATACAAAACCTGTAGCTATCCGCTTGCTGGATAAATTCGGGTCTTTTTCGGGCGTTATCGATGCAGGCGAAGATGAGCTGTCTGAAGTTGAAGGAATAGGCGCAGCAACTGCATTCTATTTGAAAATGTTCCGTGAAGTATTCGGAATATATTTACTTGAAAAAAAAGATAAACAAGAAGGACGATACTCATTAAATAAAATCGGATCCGCCTTGCAGCAGTCATTTATGAATGTAAATAAAGAAATAGCTATACTTCTTTGTCTCGATTCATCATTGAATATAATTTCACAAGTTGAGCTTTCTCAAGGTTCATACGACCACATTGAATTGGATGCACGAGCAGTTATTCAGGCCGCACTTTATAATAATTCAACCCATGTTATCCTGGCCCATAATCATCCGGGTAGTACGGCTATTCCTTCGAGAGATGATATAGAATCCACACTTTCTCTTCAGAGAATTCTTAAAGAACAAGATATAATCCTACTTGATCATCTTATCTTTTCCAATAAGGATTTTATATCATTATACCAAAGTAATTTAATGAAAGAAATCTAAAGGAGTTAGCATATGTTTGAAGTTGTTTCACCATACTCTCCTTCAGGAGATCAGCCTGGTGCAATTGAAAAACTGTCTGACGGGATAAAAAAAGGTTATAAAGAACAAACGCTCCTTGGTGTTACAGGGAGCGGTAAAACATATATAATGGCAAAAGTAATTGAGAAGGTGAATAAACCAACCCTTGTTCTTGCTCATAACAAAACGCTTGCCGCACAGCTTTGCACTGAGTTCAAAGAGTTGTTTCCTCATAACGCAGTAGAATATTTTGTTTCATATTATGATTATTATCAACCTGAAGCATATGTTCCGCATACGGATACTTATATCGAAAAAGATATGAGTATTAACGATGAAATCGACAGATTGCGAAATTCAGCCACTTCATCACTTTTAGAACGTCGTGATGTTATAGTAGTATCAAGTGTTTCATGTATTTACTCTCTCGGAGATCCGGAAACTTATAAGAAAATGACTGTTTCTGTACGCTTTGGGCAAACATATGACAGAGATATGCTGATGGATGATCTAGTAAAAATAAGATATACAAGAAACGATTATGATCTTGTCAGAGGGACATTCCGAGCAAGAGGCGATGTTCTTGAGATATTTCCGTCATCAGAATTCGAAAAGCTTATCCGTATTGAATTTTTTGACAATGAGATTGACAGAATATGCCTTGTAAATCATGTAACAGGTGAAATACTTGAAACGCTGAAGCATATTTCAATATATCCTGCTATGCAGTATTTGACGGACAGTGAAAGAATGGAAAATGCGATCGCAGAAATCCATGAAGAACTTGAAGAGAGGATTGATTACTTTACTGCTCAACGAAAACTTATAGAAGCGCAGCGAATCAAAGAAAGAACTCTATATGATATTGAGTTTTTGCGTCAGCTTGGTTATTGTAAAGGTGTTGAAAATTATTCACGCGTCCTTTCTGGGAGAGCCCCTGGATCCACGCCTTATACTTTACTTGATTTCTTTCCTGACGATTATCTTACGATAATAGATGAAAGCCATGCTACAGTTCCGCAGGTTCGCGGAATGAGTGCAGGTGACAAGGCAAGAAAAAAGAATCTTATTGATTTTGGATTTCGTCTTCCGTCTGCCTATGATAACAGACCTTTGACATTTGATGAATTTAATAAAAAAATCAATCAGGTTATTTATGTTTCAGCAACGCCTGCAGAATATGAACGGAATCGTTCTTCTCAGATTGCCGAATGTATTATCAGACCGACCGGTCTTGTAGATCCAGAAATATCTGTCAGACCTACGGAAAACCAAATCGATGATCTTGTGAAAGAGATTAATGACAGAATTGAAAAAAAAGAAAGAGTCCTTGTCGTTACGCTTACAAAAAGAATGGCAGAATCTCTTTCAGATTACCTGAAAGGGATGGATATACGTGTCAGATATATGCATCATGATATAGATACATTGGAACGTGTCGAAATATTGCATGATCTGAGAATTGGCGATTTTGACGTTCTTGTTGGAATAAATCTACTCAGAGAAGGTCTCGATTTACCTGAAGTATCCTTAATTGCAATTCTGGATGCAGATAAGGAAGGATTCTTGAGAAATGAAACATCACTTATTCAGATTATTGGCAGAGCTGCCAGAAATGCCTCCGGTAAAGTTATTATGTATGCTGACAGCGTAACTGAAGCGATGGAAAAAGCTATAATTGAAACAGAACGTCGTCGCAAAATACAAACTGAATACAATAAACTTCATGGAATTATTCCCAAAACTGTTATCAAAGCTGTTTCTGACACGCTTTCAGTATCAAATGTAGTTGAAGACGTTAAAAAACTTGATAAGGAAAACGAAGAACATATTAAGAATATGTCTAAAACAGAAAAGAGCAAACTTATCAAAAAACTAACCGATGAAATGCTTGATGCAGCAAAGAAACTTGAATTTGAATATGCGGCAAAACTGAGAGATGAATTGAAAAAACTGAAAAACAGTTGACTAAATATATAAAAATGATTTCAATATTTGTAAGGTAGTATATTAATGCGAGACAGTATATTTATTAAAGGAGCAAGAGAAAATAACCTTAAAAATATAGATCTTGAAATACCGAGAGATAAATTCGTCGTCTTTACCGGTCTTTCAGGCTCAGGAAAAAGTTCACTTGCTTTTGACACCATATATGCGGAAGGGCAGAGGCGCTATGTTGAGTCTCTTTCTTCTTATGCACGTTTGTTTTTGGGACAAATGGAAAAACCCGATGTGGATTATATAGACGGTCTATCGCCGGCTATCTCGATTGATCAGAAAACTACATCTAAAAACCCACGTTCGACAGTCGGAACAATAACTGAAATACACGATTATTTGCGTCTTCTATATGCAAGAGTTGGTATTCCCCATTGTCCAGTATGCGGCAGAGAAATCAAGCAGCAACCGCTTGACAGAATTATAGAAAACATTCTATCTATGCCCGCACAAACTAAAATTCAAATTCTGGCTCCTGTTATCAGAGGAAGAAAAGGAGAATATCAGAATCTGTTTGAACAGTATAAACGAAGCGGTTATGTCAGAGTCAGGGTTGACGGCATAATATATGATTTAAATGAAAACATAGTTCTTGATAAAAATAAAAAACACAATATCGATGTTGTTATTGATCGCCTTGTTGTAAGGGATGAAGTAAGAAAACGTCTTACTGATTCGTGTGAGACTGCATCTCGTCTTTCTAACGGTTTGATAGTTGTTTCCGTTCCTGACGGAGATGAAAAAATGTATTCTCAGCGTTATTCATGTCCGGATCATGATATCGGCATTGAAGAGCTGACACCGAGAATGTTTTCATTTAATAATCCTATGGGCGCATGCAAGCATTGCTCCGGACTAGGCTTTACCATGTCTTTTGACCCAGATTTAATTATTCCGAATAAAGATCTTAGCATCCTTGACAATGCAATAAATGCAAGTGGATTCGGCAATATTGCATCAAACGGAATTGCATTGCGCATGTATACCAATATATTGAAAAAATACGGATTATCCGTTACTGATCCAATATCTAAATATACAAAAGAAGCTCTTAATGACATTCTCTACGGCGGAGAATTACACGAAGGTATCATACCTACACTTGAAAGAAGATATCATCAGACCACTAGCAGCTATGTAAAGCAGGAAATGGAATCTTTGATGCAGAATATACCTTGTCCGGAATGTCACGGAGCAAGGTTGAATCCGTTATCTCTTGCAGTTACGGTAGAAGATAAAAACATCAATGAGTTATCTGATCTGTCTGTAAAAGATGCTTATGATTTTATTGATTCTTTAAAGCTTTCAGCGCGAGATGAAACGATATCAGAGCAAATAATCAAAGAAATCAAATCACGTCTCGGCTTTTTGAAGTCTGTCGGACTTGAATACCTCACACTCTCTCGTTCTGCCGGAACTCTTTCAGGCGGAGAAGCGCAAAGAATAAGACTAGCTACCCAAATAGGCACTTCTCTGATGGGCTGCATTTATATCCTTGATGAACCTTCAATTGGTCTTCATCAGCGTGATAACGCAAAATTGCTTAAAACATTAATCGATCTTCGTGATCTCGGCAACACTCTTATTGTTGTTGAGCATGATGAAGAAACTATGCTTGCGGCTGATTATATAGTAGATATTGGACCCGGAGCAGGAATCCATGGTGGATATGTTGTAGCAAAAGGTACACCTCGCGAGATTATGGATTGCCGCGAGTCCATTACAGGGCAATATCTCTCTGGGAAAATGTCTATCCCTGTACCTCAAAAAGTACGCAAATGGGACGGCAGACGACTTTCAATTATCGGTGCAACAGAAAACAATCTGAAAAACATTAACGTCGATATTCCTCTTTCTATTTTTACGTGCGTTACCGGAGTTTCAGGGTCAGGAAAATCAAGTCTTATAAATGAAATACTGTATAAGGCTCTGTCTGTGAAGATTTACGGATCAAAGCATATACCCGGCAACTATAAAGAAATAATTGGTCTTGATCAAATCGATAAAGTCGTTAATATCGACCAAAGTCCAATAGGCAGAACCCCAAGATCAAATCCGGCTACGTATACAGGTATTTTTAACGATATACGCGAACTTTTTGCCCAAACTCCGGATGCTAAATCAAGAGGATATAAGTCCGGACGTTTCTCTTTCAATATAGACGGCGGACGTTGTGAGGCATGTCAAGGAGACGGAATAGTAAAGGTCGAAATGCATTTTCTTCCTGATATATATGTTCCTTGTGATGTTTGCAACGGACAGCGATATAACAGAGAAACCCTTGAAGTAAAATTTAAAGGTAAAAATATCCATGAAGTTCTTGAAATGACAGTTGAAGAAGGACTGAAATTCTTTGAAAATATTCCCAATATAGCAAGACGACTTAAAACACTTTATGATGTCGGGCTGGGGTATATAAAAATAGGTCAGTCTTCAACCACTCTTTCCGGCGGTGAAGCTCAGAGAGTCAAGCTTGCTACTGAGCTTTCGAAGAGATCTACAGGCAAAACAATATATATTCTCGACGAACCAACTACAGGTCTGCACACTGCTGATGTCAGCAAACTGATAGAAGTGCTTCAAAAACTTGTCGATGCCGGAAACACTGTTGTTGTAATTGAACACAATCTTGATGTAATTAAGTCTGCAGATTACATAATTGATCTCGGTCCCGAAGGGGGCGACAGGGGAGGCACTGTCGTTGTTTGCGGCACTCCCAGAGAAGTATCAAAATGTGAAAAATCATTTACAGGACAGTATTTGAAAAAATATTTTGATTAATAATAATTTAATCACTTCGAGAAAACTATTAACGAATATGAAATTTTTGTGCAGTCTTGAAATATAATAAAAAAAAGACTATAATAAAAAAGAGATAAAATCAGGAGGGGATATAGTTGGACATAACAAGACTTGAACCTGTATATAAGGATTATATATGGGGTGGAAATAAGCTCAATGAAGAATACGGTAAAAACAGTGGTCTCAGCATCACGGCAGAAAGCTGGGAACTTGCTTGCCACAAAGACGGAATGTGCAGAATAACTGATGGAGAGTATGCTGGAAAAACTCTTCTTGAAGTTTTGCAAGATCATCCCGATGCGCTCGGAGTAAAAGCAGCTCGTTTTGAATTCTTTCCAATTCTGATTAAATTGATAGATGCCTGCAATGATCTTTCTGTTCAAGTACATCCTTCCGATGATTATGCGTTAAAAAATGAAGGACAATACGGAAAAACTGAAATGTGGTATGTCGTTGACGCTGTCGAGGATGCAAAACTTGTTTATGGACTTAACAGAGAAGTATCAAAAGATGAGTTCGCTGCTCTTGCCAACGGACCGGAGCTTATGAGTGTCCTTAACTTCGTTCCTGTAAAAAAAGGGGATGTTTTTTTTATCAGTTCCGGTGTTATTCACGCTATAGGTAAAGGGCTCCTTATCTGTGAAATTCAACAAAACAGTAACCTGACTTATAGAGTTTATGATTATGACAGAGTTGATATAAACGGAAATAAACGTCCTTTGCATGTTGAAAAAGCTATAGAAGTTGCCAAACTAGCGCCTGAACCTCTCAAATCAGAAACTGCAATTACATATCTTGATTCCGAGGTTAAAGTTGAAAATCTTGCTTCTTGTGATTATTTTATTGTTGATAAAATTACATTAAACGGCAGCTATTCTTTATGTCCGGATGGCAGTTTTATTTCAATAACCGTTGTAGACGGCGAGGGTAGTGTAGGTTCATTAAAAACCCCTAAGGGAACGACCGTTTTTATCCCTGCTGATGCAGGGTCCGTTAAGATAGAAGGTAATATGACTGCTCTTGCTTCTTATGTTAATTAATAATTAATGATCTTTATAGTAGAGGGTTAAGATGACTAATGCAAAAAACACAAAAAACAGGTTTTCAAAACGATATTTCTGGTTCCTGTTTCCCATATCAATCATTTTTTATGAGTTAATACTCAAATTCTATATTTTCGGTTTTTCTTTTGATGAAGGGCTGTTGTATACACTTCTTTTCTCTGTATCGATAGGCCTTCTCATTACTGCGGTCTGCACTCTTTTTAAACCCAAAATAGGCAATGTTCTTACTATTATCGGACTTGTTTTTTTATTGCTTGTCTATGGATCACAATTTGTTTATCATCAGATATTCAATAAGTTTTATATAATATCATCAATTTCCGGTGCAGGAGAAGCAATTGCCGGTTTTACAAATTCTACCATCAAAGGTATAATAGATTCTCTTATTTTCATTATAATATTTCTTATTCCAGGCGCCGCTTATCTTTTCTTCAGAAAAAATAAACTGAAACCGAGAAAAACAAAACCTAAATCAACTTTAATTCTTATTTCTACTTCAGTATTTCTTTATTTATTTACGATAGTGCTGATTTTACTTTCTTCCGGAGGAGCACCGAGTTCAAACGATTTATATTTCCATACTTTCTCTATCGACCATTCAGTCAGAAGATTCGGACTGCTTACTTCGTCGCGTCTTGATCTGCAGCATCAGATTTTTACTTATTCGGATTCTTCAGCAGATAACGACATAGTTGAAATACCTGACATCATCACAAATCCTGTTCAGCAACAGGAACCTGAACAGAATGATATTGAAACAAATCCCGAACCAACGCAAGATCCGGTAGAAGTCCCGCCGGAAGAAGAGGTCAAGCCGGAAAAAGAATTTGT
>JAEEGL016349935.1_pt1 | contig 33557 bp, 23 predicted proteins | sample 9134231 | NCBI WGS metagenome assembly JAEEGL01 (sample SAMN16246548, study PRJNA631951) | gut metagenome | biome: gut microbiome; feature: rumen; material: fiber-attached | host: Bos | place: Iran: Karaj | collected 2018-10 | reverse complement strand
TAATGAAATGTTATTACATAGTTCTTCTAAAGACTTAACAGAACCATTTACTATGTTAGTAATGGGTGTTGACTCAGAAAAAGATGGTTTAACTGCTAATCAAGCATTCAATGGTGATACATTAATCATGATTACATTTAATCCAAATACTTTAACAGCAACAATGTTTAGTATTCCAAGAGATATGTATGTACCTATTGCATGTAACAACAATAGATATAATAAGATTAATTCTTCTGCAGCTTATGGTTCAAGTTGTGTAATTAGAACTGTAGAACAATTAACTGGTGTTAAAATAGATTATTACTTAAAGATGAACTTCAAAGGTGTTGTTAACTTAGTTAATGCTCTTGGTGGTGTTGAAGTTGACGTTGAAGAACCAGACTTTGCTTATCCAGGACATAGTAAAAATGAAGTTTGTGAACAAGACTCTAACAGAGCATTTGGTAAAAATTTAGTTTGTGTACCAGTTGGTAAACAAACATTAAATGGTGAACAAGCACTTGCTTATTCAAGATGTCGTCACTTATATGCAATATCTGATATAGCACGTAACCAACACCAACAAGATATTATTGAAGCTATGGCTCGTAAGATTAAAGGTATTAGAAGTCTAGAAGACTTCAAGAAAATCTTAGAAGCTATTTCAAACAACTTAGAAACTAACATGACTACTGAACAAATATTATCACTATACCAAGTTGGTAAAGATATGTTATTAGCTTCTGGTGACAATAATCAATTCGCAATTGTTAAAACTCACCTAGCTTACTATAACTTACCTGTTTATATACCTGGTAGTGATTCCTATACTAGCGCCTTAGGTTACTATCCTGATTCCTTAAATGCTATTGTTAAAGCAATGAAAGTTAACTTAGGAAAAGAATCAGAAACACCTATTAAAACATTTAGTATTTCTTTCAATGATGAATATAAACCAAAAGTAATTGGTCGTGGCTTAACTGGTGGTGCAACACTTAAGTTAATGCCTGGCTTCGAAGGTTACACTGAAGCACGTGCTCGTGAATGGTGTTCTTCTTCAGGAGTTAATTGTGAATTCGTTACTGCAACTGATCCAAATCCAGAAGGTCAAATCTTAACTCAAAGCGTTCATGATGGAACTTTAATGAAAAATGTATCATCCGTAACATTCACTATCAGTAATGGTCAAGGAACTAGACCAAAAGATACTGATGATGACGATGATGACGATGATAAAGACAAAGATAAAGATAAAGATAAAGAAAATGAAGGCGACGATGAAGGCGGTAACAATAACGGCGACAACAACGGTGGCAATGGAAGCAACCCAGAACCAACTGAACCAACTGAACCAACTCCACCAGAAGATGAAACAATAGATGAAACTGGTAATAATTAAAGTACCTAATAAAGGTACTTTTCTTATAGAAAGAGGTTTGCTATGAAACATATAGAAACGTTTACAACTAACAAAATAGATAAAGATATAAAAATAGCTCTCTTAAGTGATATTCACTATCACGATAGATTTAGTACTAGATTACTAAATAAATTAACTAATCAAATTAAAAAAAGCCAACCAGACTATATATGTTTAGTTGGTGATATCGTTGATCAAGTTAAATATAAGAAATTAGATAAACTAATCACCTTCTTAAATAATATATCTACTATCGCCCCTATAATATGTGTTTTAGGTAACCATGATGAAAAAAGTGGTTCCCTTTGGACATGGAAACATGAACCAAACAAACGCCTTATAGAAGCCTTAAATAGTATTAAAAATCTACACTTACTAGAAGACGCTACTTATCAAGATGGTAATTTAGTATTCTATGGTTTTAACTTCTCATTTAATTATTATGAGAACTGCAAAGAAAGTTATGAAGAATTCACCTATGAAGCAAATGAATTAAAAACAGAACTAAATAAAAACAATTACAATATTGTTCTATTTCACTCTCCTGCTAACATTTATGACTTCATTAAAAATAACCCAAACCATGAACTAGCTAAATCAGATCTAATATTTAGTGGTCACATGCACAACGGTATATTACCTTTCTGGTTATCATATCCACTTAATAAAATATTTAAAACAAATAGAAGCATAATCAGTCCACAAAAAAAACTATTCCCTAAATATTCTCAAGGAAGAGTTTATGGTAAACCCGAAGGATATATTTTTGAAGCAATCACTAAACTAAGTCGTTCTACAGGATTCTATCATTTATTTAATATATTCTTCTTTAAGAACATTGAAATAATCGAAATAAAAAGATCAAACTAATTGTTTGATCTTTTTTATTATAACTTAGGTTGGAAGTCTACTACACTCCACTTTTCAGTACCATTTTGTTGTACAACAATTACAGTACCTTCAGTATCATAACCCATATCATTTACATAAGTCCATTTAAGCTTAACTTCATAAGCTTTAACAGTATTAGTACCTAACTTATATGTAGTTTCATTAACAGAAACAGTTTCAATAGATTTAACTTCAGGTAACTTTTGTTCTCTAGTACCATAAGTATCATCTAACATAGTTTTATAAATATTTTCCATCACACTCTTAGTAAAATCATCTAAGTCATCTACATGGTAATATTCGATACCACCAACATCATACTTATTAACTTTAGTGCTCATAGTATATAAATCATTAACAAACATTCTAGCAACATACTCAGAATATTTCTTTTCATCTACTTCTTTTTCATTAATAATTTCTTTTAACTTAGCAAATTCTTCTTTGTAATAAGCAGTATCTCTATCACTTATTTTATATCCATAATCTTTTACTTCATCTAGTACTTTAATTTCTATAGGTACATTTTCTTTACCTTTAAACCATCCTTTTAAAGGTCCCTTATGTAATGCCCCAGCAATAACTAAACCTATAAATACTAATAAAGCAATAATAAACAATGTTAGAAGTATCTTCTTAACTATATTTCTTTTTTTCTTCTTTTCCGTCATAACAATTCTAGCCATTGTTTCCATCCTCCTTATTATCACCTTTTATTTCATCCATCAATGCTGGACCTTCTTTTTTAATTAAATCATGAACTATTGTATCATTAGATACAATTAATAATTCTTCAGCATATTCTTTATATTTCTTAATATAATCTTCATCAATAATAGTATTTTCTTTTAACGTAATATAATTATTTGCACTATTATTATAATAAACTTTATTAGTAATAAAATTACCATTAGGGAATATAACTACATTATTTTCACCAATATCATAAATATCATGACCTAATGCATAAGGACTACTAAATCCCATCATATTACCTAGTGTAGGTAATATATCATACATACCCATAACATTATTATTAACACTCTTTAACAATTGTGCTTTTTCAGGATTCTTTGTCCATATAATTAACGGAGTCTTTCTATTAATTTCATTAGCAAAATAATCATAATTTACATACTCAGGATCTTTTTCACTATATGTAGCTCCAGTCTTCTTATCATAATTGTAATAGAATTGGAATTCACTCTTATCTAACTTAGCATCATGATCTCCATAGAATACAAATATAGTATTATCAAAATGATCACTATTTTCAACAAACTCCAAGAACTTACCTAATGATAAATCTGCATAATGAACGCTTATTAAATAATTACCTAACTTAGTACCTTTTAGATAATCATCAGTCTTTGTTTCTTGTAATCCAGTCTTTGGATTAGTATATGTATATGTATTAGTTAAATCTAAAGCACCTAACTCTTCATATATTTCTGGATTCCAATCAGTTGCAGCAAATGGTGAATGGTTAGATAATTGAATTAATGTACCCATATAATGTTCATGTTCATCTTCAATTTTTTCTAATTTCTCACCCATTTGTTCAAAGAACATTTCATCTTTTAATCCTAAACCTACTCTATCTTTTTTCTCATCAAAATCAAAAGTATCTTTAAAATACATTTCTTGATAACCTAATCTTGGATGCATATTATTTCTATTCCACATAGTAGCTCCATTAGCATGGGCACTAAATGTGTAATAACCTTGTTCACCTAATAACTTAGGAATACTTACAAAAGTCTTCTTAAAGTGACTAACAAATACCGTACCACTACTAACTGGCATCATTGAAGTATTTAAAGTAAATTCAGTATCACTACTAGTACCTACACTTATTTGTGGGTAGAAATTACTAAAATACATACCTTCTCTAGTTAATTTATTTAAAGCTGGAGTAACTTCTTCTCCATTTAATTCCATATCAACCAAGAAACCTTGTATACTCTCCATATGAACAAACACAACATTCATACCTTGTAATGTATTAGTATATTTATTATCTTTCTTATTAGCATCTTTTCTAATCTTTTCTCCATAGAAAGACTTAAAGTTTCTCGCAGCAGAATCATAACCAAACAATGAATTAATCTTTGGCGTTAAACTCTGTACCAAATCATTACCTTGATATAAAACAATACCAAATCTTTGTACAATATATTCTCTATTCCATTGTTTAACTAATCTACTTGCATCTGTACCATCTATTTTAATAACAGTAAATATTAAAACTACAAAACCAGTTAATAATGTTCCAAAGAACATTCTTTTATTCTTTTCAATACTACCAATAAAATTATAGTAATTACCAACTTTTAATACTCTATGAATATAATAATATATTAAAGGGAACGCTATATAAATAAAGTCAATAACTCTAAACTTATCGACCAGTGAGTCCCCTACTTCTCCAACCAAACCCAATTCAGCAATTAAACTGAATGAAGCAAAAGAAGTATAGAATATATAATAAATAGAATTAACTACACACATAGTAGTAATAATAACTAGCCATATGAAATAGTATTTAAATCTTTTTTTAGGTTTAAATAAATATCCAAAAGCACCAATTATTATTAATAAAGCTAAGTCACATATAAAAGGTTTATAATCAAATGTATTATGAATAGTAAAATGTCTTAATAAAATTGATTCTAGCATTGAAAATAATACAAATGATATAAATAATTTATTAGTAGAAAAATATCTTATAACACTTTTATTTAACTTCTTAAAAAATGTTTTAACTTTTTTCATTCTATCCCTTCTTACATCCATCATTATAACACAAAATAACTCCCTAACTCAACCAAGATAAACCATTAAATATCAATTTACACTTTACATTTTCAACATTTAATAGTAATATATAAATACATGAGATGCAGGTGTAGTACAATGGTTAGTATACAACCTTGCCAAGGTCGAGATGGGAGTTCGATTCTCCTCACTTGCTCCATTTGTTAAACAACCCTTATTAAAGGGTTTTTTTATTGCAAAAAAAGACTAGATTTCTCTAGGCTTTTTCAAAATACTTTTTCTTTCTTAGATATAGCAAATATGTCATTAATAATAATGAAACAGATACTATAATTATTAGTAATGTAATTTTAATACCTGTGTTAGGATTCTCTCTAGAAGCTAAACCTAATACAGTACATAGAGTTGGTTCTACCATTACATCGCTTCCAACATAAACTTCTCCATCAACATACTCATATATTTTAAATTTAGAAGCACGTGTAATATCAGTAGTTGGATTATATTGATTATTACTATTCAAATATAAATATTGTATTGCATTATTAGGTTCTGCTAAATCTAAATTAGTTAATAGATAGAATGTTCCTAAAACATCACCAGTAGGTTCTATTTTAATATTATTACTATAAGTAGCATCTTCTGAATCTACATAACCATTTTTGCTTGAAGCTTTAAATTGAAATCTAACACCACTACTTCTATTATAACCAGTTAGTACTAATCTTTTTCCTTCTTCATTTGTTAACAAGAAATAATTCTCTCCATTACCACTAGTTAATTCCCATTTCGTATTTTCAATTGGATCTCCATCTAATAAATAATATGATCTTTTATTATCAATAATATAATATTGTTGTAATACATTAGCTCCTTTAGCTGATACATCTCCTCTTAAGTAAACTATTTTACTAAAGCCATTGTTTTCAGCATTTAAATTATCTGTAGTTATTACATATGTATGTCCAGGTTTAATATCTTCTGGCATTACTTGTACCCATTTTTGAATATTTTCTTTTCTATAAGATGTATATATTTCTGGTAAAGTATAATACTCGCCATTTAATAAAGCTTTTACTTCATAATGTATTTCTTTATTAGATATTTCTTGATATACAGGTAAGTCTCTATAAATGTATTCAAAACCAGTTTGGTCACTTAAATGCACTTCTCCATCTTCTACTTTCTTTCCTTCAGCAAATAGTTGGATTGTTACACCTTTTTCTTTATCATAATTACAACCTGTTGAATCAAGATAAACATTTATATTTTTCTTTACTATAGCATTCTTATTTAAAACAATAGTATCTGTATCACATATAGTATCTTCTAAAACAACTGTAATACCAGTTTGAATATCCATATCTACATATTCATAAGCTTTAAATTGCGCAGCATTACTCATATTAGAACCTGATTGATATTGATTTTGACCACTTAAAGTAACATATTGCATTACATTGTTTGGTTCTGGCCATAAACTTTTCGTTCCAATATAGAAACGCCCTTTAGAATCTTCTACGTATGTTAAAGTAACTTTGTTTGTATTCATTGAATCTTCACTATCTACATAGCCACTTTTACTACTAGCACGCCAAATATAATTTATACTATTATTACGATTATATCCAGTCATTACTAAATTTTTACCAGCTTCATTAGTAAATATTAAATAATCTTTAAACTCTTCATAATTCGGATCATCGCTAGGCACTGCTGATACAGTCCATTTAGTATTCTCGATTGGTTCACCTTCAATAGAATAATATGATTGTTTTCCATTAATAATATTATAATCTGGTACAACATTAGCTCCCTTAGCTGAAACATCCCCTCTTAAATAAATAATTGGACTAAAACCATTATTATCAACATTCCAGTTGTCAGTTGTTAGGACATAAGTATGTCCTGGTTTAATATCTTCAGGTAAAACTTGAACCCACTTAGAAATATGTGTAGTTTCATAAGTATATCTTTTTTCAGATAATAATCTATAAGTACCATTCTCTAATATTTTTACTTCATACTTTATTTCATTTGGAGAATGTTCATTAAATATTAATAAATGTTCATAAGTATAAGAGTAACCTGTATTTTCATTCAATACCACTTCTCCATCTTCTACTTTTTCACCATCAGCAAAAAGTTGAATTGTGACTTCTTTACCATCACAACCATCATGATTAAAATTAACTATTAAATCTTTATAATAATCGGTAACTGCATTAACTTTTAGAGGAATTAATAGTAATAGAAAAAGTACTATTTTTTTCATATACCTCACCTACTTTAATTATATTAGATTTTTCCCAAATTTACAATTCATTTAATTACTTTGAAATATCGATTATTACAAGTTAATAATATGCCAAAAGAATTATGGTATACTTAATATATATTGGAGGCAGATGAAATGGAAACTGAATTCGACAATAAAGACAACTTTTCTACCATAACTACATTTACAAAAAATAGAAGGTTTACTCAAAACAGTTCTAAACCAGTTATTAGAAATCTAAAATTAATTGAACCATCTGATACTTTATTAAAGTTACTAGTTATTAAAGATGAAGAAGCTGATATATATCAGCAAAATAAATCTCTTTTAGATAATAACTATCAAGTTATTAAAGGTGAAGTTGAAATAAATGGTATTACATTCGACCTATGTCTAGTTATCTCCAAAGATGAACAAATATTTACTGATGAAGTAATCGCTAACTCTAATATGACACCAGAGCAAATTGAAAAGTACAAACAAGGCAAACCATTGAGTGATTTCGAAAAACATATTATTAATAGTTTTAATTTATTATCAAACGTAAATCCAGAAATATTAAGAATAATCAAAAACGACTCTGATCCAATCATATCTTTCAAATCCAGTAAGAAATTTGATTTCTATGCAGCTAACAAAGATAACATTGGCGGATTTGCGAATGCACGAGACGGACATTATCAAGCCATAAATGTAAACTTCAATAATGGTGATAAATATTCTATCGTACACGAATTTGGTCACCTATTTGATGCTGCTCTAGGAATTACTGGTTTAGTTAGAGCAGAAAAATTAAAAGAAAAATGGGAAGCACTTGCAAATAAATATGCAAGCGGTTTAAAAATGACTACCTTCTGTGGAAATGAACTATCTGGTTATGGAGTTGATTCCTATAAAGGAAAAATTCAAGAATTCTTTGCCGATCTATTTAACGCTTATTTTATAGGAGATAAAATTAAAAAAGGACCTTATTTAATTGAATTCCTAGATAAAGATGCTTATGAAGCCCTTGAAGAAATAATCAATATGGTCTTAGCAAGATGGTTTGGTGACGATCTATCTATAGACTACGGTATTCTTTCTGTGGATATAGAATCACTAGTAAGTGAATATAAAGAAGATGAAGAACTATTTGATTTAATGAATGAGTTCATTAAAATAATAAATCATAAACTATTACATTCTACATCAGACCAAACTCATAATTTTCACTTTAACGGTCTAGCTTATTACACTATTAAACCAATGCTAGAAGAACTTATAAAACTACATAAAGAATATACTTCAAATCATACTGAAGAAAATAGAATGGCTATCAAGGATCATCTTGAATCTTCATTAAAGAAAATAAATCAAATTAATAACACCAACGAAAAAAAAGACTTTCATGATTATCAAGACATAATTGATTATCTTGAATCTATTAAAAGAGAATTAATAATAAATGACATACTAGTAGAAGATATTAGTGATTTTATTGAAACATTAAAAAACTATACTCCAGAAGAAAGAACTTACATAAATAAAGATGATATTCTTTATCTAGCTAGCTTATGGAAAAAATGTATAGAAGATAAAAGGAATCCTGATGTAAATGAAGAATCAATAAGTCGTGAACAAATAAAAGATAACATTAAAAGATTCTATGAAAGAGTAAAAGAAATGATTGCTTTAGAAAAAGAATCAAATAAAATGATGTCTGTTGAAGAAGATCCAAATGTCTCTAAACAAAACATCGAAGTTGCTCAAAAGAAAATAGATGATTTATATAAACTATTAGAAGCTCAAAAAAATAAATTACCTGAAGAAGATAGAAAAGCAATTGAAACAGAAATAAATGAACTAAAAGAAAAAACAAATGAACTATCTCAAGATGGTTTAACTAATACTGAATTAAAAATATGCTTACTATCTATGGGAAGTTTAATTAACAAACTTACTAATTATTATAGTCCTGAAGAAACTATAAAAAGATGTAAAGAAAAAGTAGATAGATTATATTATCGAGTTACATTAGATATTAAAGAAGGTCGAGAAAGTCTTTTCTTCAGTTCTGCAGTATTGAATACTTTAGAACGACTAAAAGAATTTTTAGGTACAAAGTCTTTATTTGAAGATATAGATAATCCAGAAATAAGTACAAAAATAAGACGATTGGAAGGCGTATTAAACTATTTCTTAAGATATAATGTATCAGAAATGAAAACTCATTTATTCCAATTAACACAAATAATACAAACTATCACAGCAAAGACAGAAAAAGAATATATAAGTTTTAAACAATAAAAAGAAGACTATTAACATAGTCTTTTTTTATTTCATACACATAGCACTTTCTTCTTTATTTAAAGAATAACTATTTAAATAAGGTTTACTTTCTAATAGTTCTAAAATCTTTTCATCTCCACTGATTCTCTTACCACTAGAAGCTATTATATAACATCTACTTCTTAATTTTTTATCATGATATTCATATCTAGATTCATCTTGATTATAATCAGGTTCATCACCCCAAGTAATAGTATCAGCTTTAGTAAATACACCTTTATGATCTATAAATCCTGTTTCGTTACCTTTTTTTACCATAGCAAGACCATTCTTAAATGGTTTAGTTACTTCAAATTGAGGTTCAATTATTACTTTTCCGCCTATATTCATATAGCCTTCTAAACCATTTTCACCTACGAAGTTCATTAAACCTTCACTATATTCATAATATGAATCCTTAAAATATTTATATTCGAAGTGACATATTTCTTTTTGTCTAGCTATATCAAAATAACTAATATAACTACGAGACTCACCATCTATATTAACATCTGCTACTATTGGTACTACTCCATCATTTGCCATTGCTTTCCTAGAAGACAACGAAACTTTATTTGCTATTACCCCATCTATGCATGGTTTAATCACATTTGAATTAAAGGAATAATCAAATACATAATCACTACCTTCAACTATCATTTCACCATCATCTAATATTGATATTAACTTATTCTTCGTTTTATCAAATTGCCAACTTGTTCTCTTTAAATTAATAGAATACTTCTCTACTTTAAAATTAGAATCAACTACACATTGTTTCTTACCTTTATAATTATCAATAATATAATGATCAAATGCATAACCAACAATTACGGCATCATTTGGTATCTTTTTGATTCTTTTACCATTTTCATCAAAATATAAATAGAACTTTCTTGTATCTCTTTTTTCATAACCTTCATAACAATATCTATATATATTTCCAAATTTAACCATCTTATCAAAATAGGCTGCATCACAACAATAGTTTGGTAATGCCATTGATGCTATTTCTTTACCATTTTTACATAACTCAAGGAATTTAACTTCATGGAACTTATTAACGATACAACTTAAATCTGCCCATGGATCATAATCAAATGGTTCTTTATGATAAAAAGTTGTATCTATACAAGCTAAACTATTAAATAATTGTTCATAACCTGCATCCATTGTACTTAAAAAACCATTCTTCTTTAAACTAGTTATTACTTCTTCAATATCACTTCTATTACTTAAACTCAATCTATTCAAGAATAATCTTTGTAAGAACAACTTAGTATTTTCACTTAAAGAATTATATATCTCTGGTTCTATACCAAATCTTAATCTTTCATATTTTTCTTTTTCAACTAAGAAATATAATACTTTATAGAATTCTTCTACATATATGTTATGTTCCATAACATATTTTCTTATTTCTTCTAATTCATAAACACTATTAAAACTAATAGTCATATTCATTAGTTTATTATAAACATTCTCTTTTTCTTTTTCTTTTTTAACTATTTCATCTATTTGTAATCCGTGTTCCAACATACTTTCTTGTACTTTTAATAAAAGTGTACTAGTAAAAGTACATCCCTTTTCAATACATTCTTTTACTTTTTCAATATAATTGTTTTCCATTTGTTTAATAGTTGCAACTACTACTGGATTACTAATATTATCATAAGCATTTTTAAATAACTCTTTAACTTTTTTATCATTCTCTACAAATACTTTAATACTATCTGTACAAGCTATTTTAAATGCTCTTAAACGATTAATATAATTTCTTGCAGCACTAGCTGTATCACTATAAATAGATAATATAGGTGTAGGATTCTCTTCTAATTTAACATCAGTATCGAATCTTCTTTGACTACTATTCTTTGTATATATTAATAGATCAACATAATAATCTCTTAACTTATTATATTCTCTTCTTACTTCTTCTCCTATTATTGGAAAATTAGCATCAATATAATCAAGTAAAGAATCTATTTCACTTTCTATTTCTTTAATTTCTTCATAGATATCTTTAGTTCTATTATCAAATATACTTCCATTAACTTTTTCGACAATCATTCTATTTATATAACCAATTTTTAATTCTAAAAATGTTTCTAAATAAGCTCTATATTTTTTTAAAGAATATTCATCATTATCATTGTGAGGATAAGATTCCATCTGTTCTAATAAACTATCGCATACATAACTTAACTCTTCATATAATTTCAAAGAGTATATTTCATTAGTTATTTGAGTCTTCAATAATTCTATTTCTTCTTTTATACTAGAACTCATACTATCCCCCCCTCTTTAAATAACGCCATTTATTATATACATAATAGCTATTTTATGCAAAATTTAATCAAAAAAAGAACCATTTAGGTTCTTTTCTTTTTTACATTTTTCTTCCTTCATTTAATTCATCTAATTTACGCTCAGAGTAATCAAGAGATTTATCAATATTTTCAGTAGATAAAGGAGCTTCTATTTTGTTTCTTAATTCTTCAATAAGTGGTTTAATTGGAAGTCCTAAATTATACTTATAAACTATCTTTTTAATTAATTCTCTATAATCAGGTAACTCTCTAAGTATACTCATATTAAATTCAGCAGGAAATACTTCTTCATATTCAACTTGATCGCCAGAAGTTAATCTATAACTCCAAATATCAGGTAATACTATTTCTGTATCTCCATAATTCTTAGTAAGGTAATACTCTAATACTCTTGCAAACATATATTTAAATACATCTTCATTTTCTGTTGGTATTTCCAAAAATGGTCCTTCTTGAATCATATCCCCACGTCTTTTTAAATCAATATCTATACATTTGCCAGTACCTTTAGCATTCAAATAAGCATAAGAAGATACACCAACTTGCATGTTAATATTTCTCTTTTTACATCTATCAGTAAGAGCTAGGTCCCTAAACATATCATGTACTTTAGTAAATGTTTCAAACCATCTATCACATTTTTCAATAACACTTTCGTTTTTTATAACATCCAATGATTTTGGATCTGCTTTAACATCCATTCTTCCATCAATATTAGTAACATTCATACCATTAGTTTGTCTCTTTCCTTTAGCTATTAAACTAACACTTTCATTTTCATCTAAAATGATATATTTTTTATCATTCTTTTTTTGAATTCTCATATATAAACCTCCCTGAATAGATAATATTTATTATAATGCATTTTAAAAATAAAACAAGATTATAAAAATAATAGTATAATAATTTACGGAGATGAAACTATGAAACAAAATATTATTGAATCAAACGATTCATCAGATTTTATCTTATTAACTGACTATATACCTGAAGTTATTTTAGAAATGCGTTACTTCACAACTTATAATTTCGTTGGTGACAAAATTGATGGCTATGAAGAACCGATTGCTCTTCTAACTAAAGAAGCAGCTATTGCACTTAAAGAAGTAAGTGATGAATTATTACAAAAAGGATATAGATTAAAAATATATGACGCCTATCGTCCAAAAAAATCTGTCACTCACTTCATTAAATGGGCCGAAGATGTTAATGATCAACGTATGAAAGAATACTTCTACCCTACATTTAATAAAGAAAATATCTTTAAAGAAAAATACTTAGCAATTAATTCTTCTCATACTAGAGGAAGTACAATTGATTTAACTTTATTTGATATGAAGTTAGGTAAAGATGTTGATATGGGTGGAACTTTTGATTTCTTTGGTGATATCTCTCATCCTGATTATAAAGATATTACCAAAGAACAATTAGATAATCGTAACTTATTAAAAGACACCATGATCGCTCATGGCTTTAAACAAAGTATAAGAGAATGGTGGCATTTCACTTTTATAGATGAACCATATCCAAATACTTATTTCACCTTCCCTATTAATAAAAAAAGCATAAAGAAAACTACGAATTAATCGTAGTTTTTATTTACTCTTCAATACCTTTATTAAAGGTACATATATCTCATCATCAGTATATCCAGCATGATGTGAATATAATGCTTCGTCTCCATCATAAACTAAATCCATTGCTGTATGAGATATAGCAATGAAATCACCTAACGCTGGTTCAAAAAATTCATTTGGTTCACCATCACCAAATAACCTACTAGCTATAACTTCTTCCTTAGTATACAAATCATAATCTTTACCAAATAGTTCATTAAATACTTTAACAAACTTTTCTTTATATTCTTCTTTTACTTTAAAAGAAACTGCTCTTTGTTCTATTGATGTATTTCTTTCTAGCATACTAGTTAATTCAGGATAATCATTTAAATATACATGATCTACTTTTTTATGGCCATGATCAGCTACAATAATAACTAAAGTATCTTTTAATTCTTCACATAACTTTTCTACCTTTTGACTTCTTTCTTCAATTAACTCTTTTATCTTCCAATGATCAGGTCCAATTTCATGCATTGTATGATCTGGTTCATCATCATAAGCATAAATAAATCTCTTACCTGTCTTTTCTGTTTCCTCTTTAACCATACGTAACATATCGTCTAGACCATTATATGTTACTGTCTTATCTACAGGGAATGGATATAACTCTACTGCACTATATTCACCCTTTGCATTTATTTCTTGACTAATACTAGTAGTAACTAATTTATTCTTAACTTTCAAAAAATCTTCATCTATTTCTTCAGTTCCTTTTTGTACATTAAAGAACAAAGTAATTATCTTATCAATTGGCTTAATATATACATTCCAACCTAACCATCCATGTTCAACTGGATTTAAACCAGTTCTAATAGATGTTGTTGCAGCTGTTGTTGTGGCTGGGAAAACCGTAGTTATTTCTCTATCCATATTTCTTACAAAGAATGAATCTTCTTCTAGTGTTCTATTAAGAATTCTAGAACCCATTCCATCAAACAACATTAATACTACATTCTTAGGTTGTTCTTTTTCTAAGATATCATCTATGTCTTTTAAAGTATTATGTTTATAATCTAAACCAAAATACTTCCTAATAGAACAAGCTAAGTTAGTTAAGCATTCATTGTAATTATTTCTTACTTCCATACCTAATCCCCCAGTTCACTTATAAATCTATCCATTATCTTTTTAGTATTATCATCTCTTAAATATTCTGGATGCCATTGTAATCCTAAAATAAATTTCTTATTAGGTAATTCTACTCCTTCAATTATTCCATCATCACTAGTAGCATTTATAACTAAATCATTTAATTCAAAGTCTACTATATCATGATGTAAACTATTAACTTGAATCATTTCACTACCAATAATACTTCTCAATAATGTATTATCTTTAATACTTACTTTATGTAAATATTCATCAGGTTTACCATGGTGTCTATCATTATCTAATCTATTTGTCATATCAAATCTATTTCTAGATTTAGCAAATAAAGAACACATCGCTTGGAAACCTAAACAGATACCCAATAATGGTTTATCATGTCTTATAGCATAATTAATAACATATTCATCTAAATTAAAACTATATGTACCACCTGGTACTATAAAACCATCACATTTATCTAATATAGTATCTATCTTACTATTAACTATATCTTTACCATCAGTATAATCTAAATAGTTAATATCTTCTGTAGGTAATATTGTAATGCACACTAAATCATCGTTAGCATTAATCATTCTTCTAACCGCATCATGAGTTTGTATAATATCTTGATTATCTTTATTTTTATAAACTCTACCAACAATACCTATTATATGCATTATTATCACCTTATTTTATATAGTATACGTAATTCTCTTTTCTATCTCTAGGAGCCATCTTTTCTCCTTCTTGGTAACCCAAACAACAATGTCCGATACCTTCATATTCTTCTTCTATGCCTAAAGATTTTAATAAATCTTTACCATATTCACTTTCAAATTCTTCTTTAGCTCTATGTATCCATACACCACCAATACCTAAACTCTCAGCAGCAATTAACATATTACCAATTACTAAACTTCCATCATATACATGTGTAAATACATCTTTTTTAGCAAGTACTACTAATACAACAGGTGCTCCATAGAATGGGTCATATTCTTCACCAACACCCATTGCCTTTCTATTTTCATCTCTTAACTTGTTAATAACTTCCTTGTTAGTAACAGCTACTATTATAGCTGATTGTAAACCTTTACCAGATGGTGCCCATGTACCAGCTTCAATTATTTTCTTTAAATCTTCTTCTGGTATCATATCAGGTTTAAATTTCTTACAACTTCTTCTTTCTTTAATAATTTTCAAAGTTTCATTCATACTTATCACCTACCTCAATTATACATTAAAAAAGAACCGTTTGGTTCTTTTTATTAATCATTAGATAAATTATCGAAATAACCTTGAATAAATACTACTGGTGTACCTTTATCTCCAGATCCACTAGTTAAATCACAAAGTGATCCAATTAAATCTGTTAATCTTCTTGGTGTAGTACCTTGCGTAATCATTTGACCTTTTAAATCAGCAGCTTTATTTCTTATTTCATTCTTAATTGCTTCTTTTAATTCATCACCACGTAAATCAGGGAATTTATTATCAGAAACGAATTTTAGTTTTATTTCATTTGGAGTTCCTTCTAATCCACTAGTATAAGCAGGAGAAACAACTGGGTCAGCTAATTCCCAAATCTTACCTACTGGATCTTTAAATGCTCCATCACCGTAAACCATTACTTCAATAGTTTTACCAGTAGCTTCTTTTAATCTCTTTTGAATGTTTTCTACTAATGTTTGACCAGTTCTTGGGAATAATTTTAATCTTTCTTCAGTTGATTTATTAGAACCTAACATACCATATTTTTCATTATAACCAGAACCATCTACAGGTGCATTCATAATTTCATATAAACCATAAACCTTAGCACCCTTCATTTCTAAAGTCTTCTTTGTCTTTAATCTTGTATGTATATCACAAGCCAATACATTATTAGTATATTTTAAGATATCTGATACTGAATTAGATAAAACAAATACTGCTTCACATCCTTCAGCTTCAATTAATTCTTTATAGAACTTAATCATATTAATACCAGTAAATGGATGTAACCAATCACCAAAGTTTTCCATATATTCTTCTTCAGTAATTACACTACCTAAATTAAAATTACTATTTTCTAGTTTTTCTTCATCTAAAATACCATTACCTACTTCATCGCTTGGGAATGATAATAATACATATAATTTCTTAGTACTTCTAGCTATTGCTTTTAATATAATAGAAAATCTATTTCTACTTAGTATTGGATAAACAATACCTAATTCTTCTGGATTATTAAATTTATTTTTAATATCCTGTGTAACTTGATCTACAGTAACATAGTTACCTTCACTGATACCTACTACTGCTTCTGTAATAGCTACTACATCCCTATCATGGAATTCAAACCCATTATTCTTACTAGCATTAAGTACAGATTCTACTACTATACTTTCTAGGTCATCATTTTCTTTAATAATTGGTGTTCTAATTCCTCTTACTACTGTTCCTAAATCTCTCATCTTTTTCTCTCCCTCTCTTGTGAACAAAAATAAAAGAAACAATTATAAATCGTTTCTTTGTATATTAAATCATCTAGTTACAAAACCAGCTCTTGAAGTTGATTGAGTTGTACTTGAGATAATTATCATTTTCATCCACCACGTTATTATTATAACATAATAGACTTAAAACTTGTATAAAAATATTATCTACTTTCCAACCCTTGGAAATAATATTTATCTCCCTCTTTTATAAAGGTAATTTTATATAAAGCATATGTATGTTTACTAAAGTCGGGTTCTGTTCCTACATCTACAACTTCTAATGCTCCACCTTCTCTTTGATAGTTATTATAATAATAAACACTACCATTCTTTACTACACCAAAAGCAACCCTTTGATATATATTTAAATAGTCAGCAAACTCTTCAGCTCTAGTTACTTTTGTATAGAATGGTTTATTAGTATCTTTCTTTTCCTCACAAGCCCCAACAACATAGATATTATTACCATCTATTTTTAATGAATAATATCCATAGCCAACATTACCTACTTTATTAGAAGTCTCTTTAGCATTATTAACTACATCTTCCATAGATATGTTGATATCTGCTATTTTATGAACACCTTCATTTAATACATCTATTGTAATAGGTTGTTTCAAAGCACTTTCATCATTAATACAATAAGCAATATTATCACTACCAATATTACCCAATCCAGCAACTATATATTGATACATAGATACATTTTCTAATTCAAATGCATCATAATGATAATATTCTTCATCTAATCTAAAAGAATCATAATTCTTCATTGCTAATACAACATTTTCATTATTAACAGGAATAGTTACAACATCAACATCATATTTCTTTAATTCTACTGTTTCATTTTTATTTTTGTTCTTACGGAATTCTATCCCTCTATTTCTTCCTAAAAAGAAGACAAGCATATAAGCTACAAAGAACAATATAACAGCAATTAATACAGTAAGAGCTGAGTTTTTAGTTTTCTTAACTTTCTTCTTAGCCATATGTTTCACTCCTATCATACTTTAATTATATAAAAAAAAGTAACTATTTACTAGTTACTTTTTTTCTTTTCCTAAATATACAAAATAATATAACTACTAATGCAATTAAACCGATTGCACAACCAATAATAATTGCTAATTTATCATTATTCTTCTTTGGTTTAGTTACAACAAATTCTTCATTTAACTTAACCATTTCTTTATCTTTTTTTATATATTTTTCAGCAGGTTTAGAAGTAGATAATACATAAGTACTATTATGACTTATCTTAAATTCAAACCAACCATTATCATTTTGACCAACTGCTTCACCAGTTATTTCAGAGAATACTCTATCACCATCTACATAATGATAAACATATACTTTATCTCCTACATAATCTCTAAATGCATAATCTAATTTAATTCTTACAGTAGCAACACCAGGTAGTTCACCATTATCAGCAAACTCTAATACTAATGCTTTATCTAATAATTCATTTAAAGATTCATCTTTATAATCATAATCATAATAAACACCTAAAGTAGTAACAATATCTTTTGGTTCTTTAATATCTTTACCATTAAATACCCATTCAATACCATTAGCTTCTACATAAATAGTTTTATTAGTACCTTTAATAGCTTCAAATACTTCAGATCTTATTTGACTATTACCAGTAGCATCTATTCCTATAGTTGCATCGTCTTTAGCATTCTTAATCTTATCTAACATATCTGTAGACATCGTACTAGTTACTACATCAGGAGTAAACTTAGAAGTAACATTAAACTTAACATCTAATGTTAAATCATCAGTTTTATATTTATCATCATATTTGAAATAGTATCTATCGTTACCAATAGCATCTCCAATGAATACTTCTGTTAATTCATATTCACCTAATTCTGCATATTGATCTATTTCTAATTCACCAGTATATGTATTTTCACCAGTTAATTTTAATGTAGCAGTATATCTCTTTGTATCATGTTTAAATGCTACTACTGTTTCTTCACCAAGTTTTTTATTATCTGTTACTTCAGCAGTAATCTTAATAATAGAAGGTGCTGGTACTTCGGTTTTACTTAAAGTAACACTCTTTAATACAGGTGCTTCAGTATCATCTAAATCACCATTATTAACAACTTCAAATGTTAATGGATGACCTAAAGCAGCTTGATATTTACTATTATATTTATAGTAAGAACCACTATCACTATTTATTGATTCTGGTGTGTAATAATAACTTAAATTACCATAATTATCTTCTAAGATAACAGATATTACTTTAACAGTACCAGATTTGGTATTCTTTAATGGTGTATAAGTAACATTTACTGGCCCACTTAAAGAATTAGTTTTAGTAGTAATTGTATTACCATTAGATAATCCAACCCATACATTAAGATAATCACTATCATCAGTAATCTTTAAAGAAATAGTAACTGATTCACCAACATTTACTGTTTCTTTATCTAAACTATAAGCATCTAATACTGGAGCTTCTACGTCTTCAGCTACTCCACTAACAGTATATCTAACACTTATATTAGAAGTAAGTGGTTTAAATCCTCTTGTTAAACCATCTAAGTATTCATCAAAAGTTTCATACAATGTAGTAACACCATAAACCCCACTCTTTAACGCTTCATAATGTTCTCTTTCATATTTAACATAATCAGCTGTATAGTAATAACTTTTATTATCATTATTATCAATTAAATCAATTCTCGTAATAAAATAAGCACCTGCACGATAATTGCATGGAATGTAAGAATAACTTCCATTCTCGTCATGGAATACTTGCATTGCATCTAGTTTAAAATCAACATTATTATCTAATTTTTCATCTAATGGATTTTGAATTCTATAAGACCAAAATACAACACTATTAACTCCAGATATTTCATCCTTAATATCATCAGTAAAATAAATTTTATCTCCTGGTTTATAACTTTCTTGAGCATCCACTAGTTTCAACTTACTAATAGTAGGTCCTTCCGTATCTGTAGTTACTGCTCTTACTGGCATTACACATATAAAGAATAATAATACTATGACTAAACCCCATAAACTTTTCTTCATTTTATCACTCCATTCTCTTACCCAAATTATAACACAAAAAAAGAACTACATCGTTCTTTTTTTAGCTTCTTCAATTAATGATTTAGATAGCAAAGAAACCACTTCAGCATCAGCTGCTGCATCATTATATATATCCGCTGGTGACTTAGTTAAATCAAGTAATGTATTATTATTAGTATATAAATTAATATCTATTTTACCATTCTTATCATTACTTACTTTATGAGCTTTATCTTCAACTGTCCAAGCCCCACTTTTAGCAACAGTTACTTTTCTATCTTTCTTAGTATAAATAAATGATTCAAACTCTCCATTACTAATATCTATTCGATCAGTAACTTCATCATTTACAGTATCGTAATCCTTAGTTTTTTGAATAAAGATACTTGGGAAATTATCATATCTATAACCCATACCATTTAATGTTCTTACAACTACTTCATATACATCTATTATTGGTAATTCTTCACAACTCATTAATGCTCTTTCCAAAGCACCATTATCAAAATAAATATTATTATATTTATCTTCTAATTCTTCTGGATACTTAATACTAATAAATATATTTTCATTACCTTCATATAAATTAAAATAATAATGTTTAGTATCAAAACTTCTATGACTAGTTCTAGCTACATTACATTTTTGTTCTGCTATTAATTCATAATCTAATTCACTTTTATATCTATCAATAACATATTCATTACTTGCCCAATAGTCTCCAATAGAAACTCTACTCTTTCTAGTAAATTCATTTGGATATTTTAAACTAACTTCTAGTATTTTCTCTCCAACTTTAACACTAAATGATTGAGTATCTTTTTTATAATCAAATAATTCACATTCTGCATCATCACTAATGCCATATGTTCTTAATAATCTTCTTACATATGTCTTAATTTCTCCATCAATGATTCTAAAATGATCAATAAATTTAGTATCCAATCTTTCTCCATCTATTAAATACTTAAATTGTTCTATAGCTTGTTCTCTATCTAAAGAAAATCTTATTATATTCTTAGTAAGATTAGATCTTATTCTAAAAGTTCTTAATATTCCATACCAATCACATAATTCACCTTCAAGATATGGATCATTAATTATTATTTTACTATCCCAATTAATATCAACCATTTTAGTTCCTCTTCTCTAATTCGTTTTATTATAACAATAATTTAATTAGTTGACTATCCTAAATTTTACTTATAAAATACTTAACTAGAAAGAAGGCGCTTTATGAATATCTATAAATATATAAACAATATATGTGAAATACCAGATTTCTTAAATAAATATCTTAATATAGATATCTTAGTAAGATTAAAAGATATAGGCTATTTCTGTGGCATGGATTATGCATCTAAAGATATCTATGATTTTAAATATGAAATATCACGTTATGATCATTCATTATCTACTGCCCTTCTTACATGGCGTTATTCAAAAGATAAAGTTCAAACTATTGCAGCTTTATTTCATGATATTTCTACTCCATGTTTCTCACATGTAATTGATTACATGAACAAGGATTATGCTAACCAAGAATCTACAGAAGATAAAACTGAAGAAATCTTAAATAGTTCAAAAACTTTACCAAAAGTCTTGGCATCCGATAATCTTACTATTAAAGATTTAGTAAATTATAAAAATTATCCTATCGTAGATAACAAACGACCTAAACTATGTGCTGATCGTTTAGATGGTATCATTCTTACAGGTCTAGCATGGACAAAAGACTTAGATATTAAAGAAATACCTTCTATTCTAGATAATATTAAAATCTATATAAATGAATCTAACAAACCAGAACTAGGTTTTAAAAATAAAAAAATAGCTCTTAGAGTAAACGAAATAAATCATAATATAAATATCTTCTGTCATTCTAAAGAAGATAATTATATGATGAATCTATTAGCAGATTTAACTAATTATTGTATAAGAAATAATCACATAACTTATGATGAATTATATACAACTACTGAAAAAGAATTATATAATATCTTCTCTTCTATTAAAGATGAAGACTTTAAATATTTATATAAACAATTTAAGAATATTAAATTAGATGAAATACCTCTAATAGAATTACCTCATATTAAAGAAAGAGTTATAAACCCTATAGTAAGAGGTAAAAGATTAAACTAAAAAAGAATGTCTTATGACATTCTTTTATTGTTTTTTACCACATTCCTTACAGAATATTGAATCTGCTTCAATAGTAGCATCACAGAACTTACATTTCTTAGTATCAGTAAGACCTCTCTTAACAGCTGCTGCTTTCTTTTCTAAACCAACGCTTTCGATATCAGCTTGTTTAGAAGATAACTCTTTCAAAGCATCTTCATTTTCTTCTAACAACTCTTTTTGAAAATCTATAGTTGCTCTAGATAATTCTTTAAATGTGTCTTTATTACCTTCCAACATGTTCTTAGCACTCTTCATTTGACGTTCTAACATGTTATTTTTAACCTTTGGCATGAATAACATAAAACCAACCATTAAAAACATTGCTAGGAAGAAAACCCATATAATAATTCCAAATGCATCCATCTAGATCACTTTCTTTCATACCTACATTATAATACAAAATAATAAAAAAAGGAACTAAGTTCCTTTTTTATCTAACTATAACATTTGTTATAACATGTTTGGCAATTACAATCATATGTATTATATCCATCACATGTCCATCCGCCACATGACCAACTACATCCTTTACCTCCAACGCTATTACTATTACATGCTTGTTTCGTTGTGAAGTCAGAACATTTTGGACAAGCTGCTGCTGTACAGTTTATTGCTGTTCCGGTACAACTATAACCACCTGTACAAGTCCAACCAGCAACACAAGTAGTTCCTGTACATGTTTGGCAATTACAATCATGTGGTTCGCAATCAGATGATGAAACAGAAACATCACAAGTTCCAAAATTACCAGCATAGTCATAAACAGTATATGTCTTACTTGATTTAACGCCACTTTCACCGCTAGCACTTGCACCAGTATTTAATTGGCTTCCACCATAATCAGATGCAGTTATCGAAGTAGTAACACCAGACGTTGTTCCTGTATTTGATTTACTTACTGAACAAGTTGGTTTAGTTTTATCTATTCTTACCGTGAACGCAGCACATTCTCCTTCGTTTCCAGCATTGTCTGCAACATTTGGTGGCCTATGTGATTGAGCTTGTTGATCTGAGAAACTAGCTGTAGTATTTGGTTTACAACCACTACCTCCTGAATCTGAACACACACCAGTTAATGTAACTGTTCCATTCGTCCAACTACCTTCAGTTTGTGTTGAATTTGTAGTACATGTTGGTGCATCAGTATCTAACTTAACACTAATAGCACAACTTCTTGTATGACCAACATTATCACTAATTGTAATACTACTTTGATCTGTTGATGAAGTCCATGTATGTGAGAATGGATTTTGTGAACAACCACTATAACCATCTGTACAATATTGATTGCCTGTCCATGATCCTCTTGTCCAATTTGACTTACCGTTATTAGTTCCACAAGTAGGATTACTATTATCAATATAAATGTTATAACCACAAACAGTAGTGTTTCCTGCTTTATCAGATATAGTTACATTATCAGACCAAATGGATTGAGTAGCAAAATACATAGTAGTATAAGTACGTTTTACACAACCACTTTGATCTGTTGTTCCGTCATTATCGGCACATAATTGATTTATTGTGTAACCACCTGTTGTCCAATTTGTTTTACCATTATTTCCATCACAAACTGGAGGTGTATTATCGAAATAGAATGGTCCAAAAATAGCTCTTCCGCCGCCACCACTTCCATTAACACTTGTTGCATGATTACCTGCATAATCTGTTATTTGAGAAAAATCTATACACAAATAATATTTGCCTGTCAAAGGTTGGTTAAACCAAGTATTAGGTCCATAAATATATGAAGTATATGGATCAGGAAGTTGATTACCAGGAATTACAAACTCAGTAATACTTAAATTTGCACAATCTTGACTCTTTGACCAACCCCACCTAAATGGTAATCTTTCAGGTAAACCACTTAAGCCATCCGCCACTGTAAGCTTGATTGTTTTAATCTGAGTATAATTTGTGTCACTCGTTGTATCTATTGTTATTGTAGGAGGTGTCATATCTAATTTTAGATTTCTAGTAGCATTTGCATAACTTCCAGCTAAAGTTTTAGCATGGCAATAATAATTAATACCAGATTTAGAAGTATTAGTTGTCCTTTGTGGACCTAAAGCTTCATTAAATGTATTATATTGAGCAAATGCCGTATATTCTGGATCATTTTGAGTTGTATTAACACCCAAGTTCATACCACTTATACCAGCTTTAACCGTATTCTTAGCACCAGGTGTTACTGGTACTTCTTTATACCACCCATTATTACCTGGATGGCCATGAAACAACACTTCACAAGCCGGTACTGTTTTATCAACATTATTCAATTCAAGTATAACTTTAAATGTAGTAGATTTATTACCAGCTACATCTTCAGTCCATATATAATACTTGCCAATTTCTAAACCAGCTATTTTTGTTTTATAACTAGCATCTTTTCGTGTAGCATTATTGACATTTTGATCTTTACTTATATAAAAGTATTTTGGTCCACTACCTTTGCCATCATCAACAGTAACATAAACATCTTTATCTACAGTTAACCACTCACTGTTAGAAGACACGCTTGCAGAAGCTTCTTCCTTATCAATTCTTATGGTATAAGCTCTACTCTTACTATTCTCTCCAGCTATATTGTAAGTAACTACTACTTTAGAATTTAAAATCAATGCTGCGTTAATATGGAAAACATTGTAATAGTTTCCTGCCTCTTCTTCTTTGACATAAGCATTACCAGTATACTTTTGCATACCTGATTTTGGCTTAGTTATTGTATTACCTTCAAAATCATATGAAATGCTTGTAGCTCTAGAATCGTAAGCACTACTTGATACAATTATCATTACATTTTGATTTGTCCAAGAAGATATAGAACTAGAACCCGTTCTATCTATATTTTTTGCATCAACTACTTTAATATTTATGTTAGTATCAACTAATGTTTGAGTAGCTAATGTACAGTTTTGATCTGTTTCATTTAATACAGCTATGTACTCACCATCTTTAAGTGAAATATCTACTGTATTACAAATCATATTCTCTCCAGTAATAGGATTTTCAATAACACCAATTTTACCTACTTCGTTTTCTTCAGCAGTTAAATAACCCTCAACTACTAAAGCGTTAACAGAAATTAAAGTTTTATTTGAAATATTATTTTCTTTCGCCCATTTTAAAGCAGAGTCTCTTATCTGCTCTTTTTTACTCTCTAAAGTTTTTTCTTTTGCAGATTCATTAACGTTTGTATAGGTAGCAACACCGATAACTGCTAGTAATGCAACTAACACAATAACAGCCATCATTTCAACTAATGTAAAACCATTTCTTTTCATGTTTACCACCATACCTTTCTACTATACAAAATTATAACACAAAAAAAGCAATTATTAATTGCTTTTTTTATTAATATAATTATCTAAAACATCATAATATTTTCTATGTGTTTCATCTAATTTATAGTATTCATTTTGACTTAATGAATACAAATCTAATCTATTAGCTAAGTTAATTAAATCTATCTTATCTAACTTACTTAACAATTTATCTTCTTCATTAATTTCTACCAATCTTCTGAAATCTTCTTCTTGTTTTATATTAAGACATTCAAAAGCTCTTTTAATTCTATAAGATAAATCTTTATAACCATCTTCAATAGCTAATAAATACATACACATAACAGTTAATGAATTAAAGCCTTTAATTCTATCCATTATGTCATCAGAATTTAGATCCATTTCTTGATATTCTCTTAAATGTCTTTCTAATTCTGAAACTAATTCAATACCAACCATCCCAACAATTGTATTCTTCATTTACTAACCCACCTTTGGCATATCACTCTTGGTTGGGTAGAAAATAGGACAATTAATATCTAAATTATTCTTTTTCAATACTTCAAATAATATTTCTTCAGGTAATCTCTTACTATTTAGATAAGTATCCAATTCGTTTTTAGAAACGAAATGCTTATCATACAATATTCTTAATTTTCTTAATACTTCAATTTCATATAACTCAGTAGCAAATCTAATTAGTTTTTTAGATTCTTCAAACCTTAAATACTTAGTATCTAATCCTGATTTAGAATTTAAGAATCTAACTCTATCTAAAGCATCAGCATCTTTTAAAACACTCATCAATGCAGTTAGTTTTATTCTATCTTTAACACGATATCTAATCATCATTTGACTAATTGTTTCAATATCTTCTTTTTCTTCATCATGCAAATCAATTGCTGCACAAACAAGATTTACATCTTCTTTAGATAAACTATTACCCATCATACTTCTGAATATTGCTGCACTATAATCACCATGTTTTTCATGACCTTCAGTAATTCTTCCACTATCATGATATATTGCTGCTAAAATTGCTAACTGTCTAACATCTTCACTTAAACCAATCTTTTTAGCAATAACAGATGATAATACCGCAACTCTCTCAATATGTGAAACATCATGTCCAGAGAAATCACTATATAAACCACTACGATAAATAGAATCTATATTATTTCTAATAAATTCTTGATCTACATCACCAATAACTTCTTCAGGAGCATAATGTCCCTGATAAGCTCTCCAATACATATTATAATAATGATCTGCATCAGCTAAGTTTTTATCCAAGTTATCTAGTGTTTGAACACTATCTACTTGCGTAAATGTCTTAATTAAACCTTTACGTTCAATCTTATCTAACTCTCTCATTATAAATCTCTTATCATATGGTAATGTATTTTGTCTTCCATGATCATTCTTTAATAAAATAATTTTAGATTCTTCTAAAGACAATGCCGCTTTTATAGTTTCTATTATTTCTTTAACTCTTTCAAGTTCACCACTATTTACTAATTCATTTATTTTAATAAATAATTCAGCAAAATAAGCATTTAATACACCTGGATTAAATAAAGCGTCTTTATCTTCTACCATAACATTCTTTAGATCACTATTTCTAAATCCTGCTCTCATAGAACCAAATAAAGTAACCATTTCATTTAAACACATCTTATATTGTCTATCTCCACCGATAACAAATTTTAAGAAATCCAAAAATGCTTCATGTATTTTTTCTCTTTGGTACTTAGCAATAGCTACTCTATCTATTACATTTATATCAATTCCAAAGTCTATTGCAGCTTCCACTGCTCTAGGATTAACTGTTTCAAAACAAATAATAGATTCAGGTATTCTCTTTCTAAAGAATTCTCCTTTTACTTCATCCAACTCTACTACTACTTCATTATGAGTATGTCTAGTATACTCAATATTTTTCTTTCCAGTTAGATAAACAGAAGAACGCATTGCAACTGTTGTATTATTATTACTATTTGATGCCAAATCAAACGGTGCAGCTGCAGTAATTGCTCTACTATCATCAATTTTAAAACGATATACATTCTTTCTTAAACCATCCGTATAAGTAATAGGTGCTGTTCCTAAACATCTATTACTAATTTCAGATGTACAAATAGCATGATTTGAATTGAATTTTGGATTCATCCATTTATCACGCATGTTAGTAGGTTCAGAATGATCTCTACTACTTCTATATCCATCATTAACAGAAACTAAAATTTCAAAATCACATTCTGGATCTATTCTAGTAATCTTTACTAACTTACCAACATACTCTTGTCTTTGGAACTCAAAAGGTACTATAGATTCATAAGGTACAAAATCTTCATCAATTAATACTAAATCTTCATTAACAGTTTTAGTCATACTATCATTAAATATTTTTCTTAATGAATCTTCTAGATATAAGAAAGAATCATAAACAGCTTCTTCACCTTTATAGTTAACAAAAGCATTCTCTATTTCTTCTCTTAACAATTCTATATCTATTATTTCGTTATATCTCTTTATTTGTAATAAAGTTAATAAAGCACCCTTAGCTTCTACTTCTTCAATAGTTAAATTAGTTTTATCTAAATCATTTAATAACTCATGTATTTCTAAACTATATTTATTTAACAACTCTTGTGCTTCATCTACACTAAATCCATATTTTAATTCAAAGATAACATTTTTAGCTTCTCTTACAGTTAATTCAGAATCAGTAACTTTCTCTTGGAGTTTCTTCAATCTAAACTCATCTAAGTGTTCAAAATCATCAGGATTATCAACTACTATCCTACCTTTATTTTTAAAATACAGATAAGCTATTCTTTTTCTTTCTATATCAGTTAATTTACCGTTTCTCAACTTCTCACTAATATAATCATCTAATCTATTTAATTCAACATATTCAACATCATAAATAGGTTCTGAACTTTCCTTAACAGGGAAAGTTGATAAATAAGCAGTAGGAACCCTATCCATTCTTACAAATGTAACTTCATTTTTTAATAATGTATTACAAATATATTCTATTCTAGGTTCAATATATGACTTACCATCATATAACTTAATTAACTCTAAGAATATATTTAATTTATTTGTATCATTATGTATTTTACCTATTGCTTCAACAACATCTTTATATCTTAATAATCTTTCTACTACTTTAACACCTAATGTTTTAATAATTTTATCATCCAACATAAAAGGTTCTAAAACACTTAATAGATAATCATTATTCAAAGAGAATTCATAAGCGATATCTCTTTGTTCTTTTGTTAATGTAGGGAATAATTTTTCTATAGAAGTATAAAATAATTCTTTATCTCTACATCTAATATCTAAATAGATATATATTGCAGGATTCTTTTTAACAATCTCTTTAATTTCATCTGCATATCTTACTTGTATTTCAGCAGGCATAAACTCCAACAATCTATTATCTATTTTAAAGAAATTCATTACTTCATCAGAATGCTTAATTAGTACTTCCTTTGGTAAAAATCTAATTATTGCTGGTTTCTTAGCAAATACATTCATGACTCTATCATGATGTTTAATCATTAAAGCATCACTTAAATATCTAATGCTTAATGGTTTATATTCTAAAGCTATGAATAATTCTTTAGGCATTCTATCCAAAATACTATCATCAAACATAGCCATTGTTGTTGCAACTTCTTTTGGGTATTTAGCAGCTATCTTTTTATAATATTTAAGATCTTTTAAAACATCTTCTTCATAAATATTTCCAGCTAGATAAGGTGATCTTTCAATACATGCAGTAGTTAATTCATTATCATTACCTATTACTGCATGGAATATTAATTCTATTTTATATGTATCAGTAGTAGTTTTAATATATTCCATTAATAGTTTTTTATCCATCTTTTGAATATCACTATATTGTATCTTAGTTGCATAATCTAAAAAACTTAACATTTCTTCTTTTTTCACCTTATCACCACCTAACTAAAATATATTTATATTATTTTTTACTATTATTTGCTAAAGCAAATGAAACTCTGACATGTACTTCTTTTAAATATTTCATTGCTTCTCTACTACCTATAAAGTCACTTACTAACCATTGAGGTATTTCTTCAGCACTACCTTTTTTAATCCATTCATCACTGCAATCTAATGCATAAACATAAGGTAATAATCTGAAATATAAATCTTCTGTTTTTAAAGCTTTTTCAATTTGTTTCATTGTTCCATTTCTTAGTAGATCTTCAAACTTCAAAATCTTATATAATTGTTTATCTGCATAGAAAGATCTCTTTGGTAAATTGAAATAAACTAATAACATAATTACAATATCTATAATACCAATAACAAACGCTACTGTATAAACATAATGATTTAATACAGCAGGCATTATATAGAAATAACTACCTAATCCTAAGAAAATCATTACACATATTGTTGCCAATAGTTTTTCTAAACTATTATAGTTACTAAAGAATATTACTAGTAATAATGCAAAGCATATAACAGCCATTATAGTACCAATTACAACACTAACATGATCAAATACTACAATAGATCTATAAACTATTGTTAATAATGAAAGAATTGCAAATATTAATAAATAACTATATTTATTTATATATCCATTCTCTATACTCTTAGCATCACTCTTTAGATATTTCTTAATAGCTTTTAAAGAATCATAACTATTGTTATATAATTCTTCTTCTGTAACTACTTTACTATTTCTGAATATATCTTCAAATAACATTGACTTAGTACCGCCCTTGTCATTATAGTTCTTTACTTTTTGTAATTCGAAAGAATCACCTTTCTTAACTATTTTAATAAATCCACCGATAGCCAATTCAAATATTAAAGTAGCAATATCCTTTGCTAAAATAGCACTCTTTTTAATATATCCGACACTTAAAGGACTAATAGATAAAATATCACCTATCTTAGTCTTTTCATGTACTTTCTTATTTTGTTTTCTTAATAAGAACGTAATAATCATTCCAATAAATAATAATATAGTTGGACCAAACATCATTAATTGTAATGAGAAATTATAATTACTAAAAGTATTAGCAAAATAGCCATCTCTTAAATCAACCAAGATAGCTAAAGACTCAGCACTCTCTAACTTATCTACACTTCCAACAATCTTATTTCCGATGATTTCATAATCAACCTTTATTTCTTTATCACCATTAATAAATTTGATTTTTTCACTACCATCTAATTCAGGGAACTCTATTTCAAAAGTAATATTCCTTTTAACAACATCTATTGTTGGATCAACTATATATGTACAGAATATATCTTTTTTCTTAGTACTATCTTCTCCCATATTTCTAGTATATTTAATGTTGATATCATCCATATCTTCATATCTAGAATCATCTGTCTTACTCATTGTAATAACTTGATAACCTTTTCTTAATTCAACATTATTCTTTTCAGAAGTAGAAATACTCTCCAAAGTAGCTATATTATTAACATAACCATCTACCTTGTTATTAACAAATATTTTTCTTTCAATAAATTTAATAGGTTTCTTAAATGTTACATGGAATGATTCATCTACATCTACTCTATTAGATCTATCTACATCCATTACTACATTTAATTTATCAATATAATAATTTCCGTTATTACCAGTATTTTCATTTACTACACTTAAATCAGAAATAATAGATATTGAAAATACATAATCTCTTATATCATTTACTGAATAATTCTTTTCTTTTGGATAAACAGGTGTTTCTATCTCCAAAGCATAAGCTTCATTAGAAGGAATCTTAACTGCTTGTTCTTGAGTATCTATAGCAACACCATTCATATTATAAAAATCTAATTTCCAAGATATTTCAACATCACAAGAATAATAATTATATATATTAGCTAAGAATACATAACCACCAGTTCCAATATTATGATAGTTATAATAAGTTGAAAGACTTACATCAGTAACATTAACACTTCCAACCGAAAAAGATTCCACTTTTTGTGTACCAATTTGAACTTTGTCAGTAGTACCTCCCAATGCTAGCACACTAAAAGGAAATAACATTAATAAAATTAATAATAAAAACTTTCTTACCTTCATAAAATAACCCACTATTCTAATATGTATTATAACATAGATTGCTTTAATTTAAAACAAAACAACAATAAAAAAAGAACTCTTTTAGTTCTTTTTTTTCATATTAATTTTTTCTAAAAAAAAGTTTGCTATTTCATCACTAACATAAGCTTGACCCATCGTATTTCTTACATTTGGTCCATGGTAATCAGAACCACCTGTCATCATCATATCAGCTTTTCTAGCTACCTCTTCAACTATTTTATATCTACCATATTCATTCATATATGCGTAGAACACTTCTATTCCATCAAATTCTTTCATTATGTTCTTATAATTACATTTATCTGTTTTGATTAATAATGGATGAGCTAATACAGCAATACAATGATTATCATGCAGCAACTTAATAGCATCCATTGTATCTAAATTATAAGTTCTAACATATGCAGGTTTACCATCACCTATATATAAATCAAATATTTGATCTATTGTATAGTTTCTTTCAGGATACTTAGCCATTATAGCTTTAGCTACATGAGGTCTTCCTATTGCTCCATCAGCATATTTAGCAATCTCTTCATAAGTAAGATCAATATCAAATTGTTTTAATAAATCTATCATCTTACCTATTCTTTCTTTTCTTCTCTTTCTCATATCTGTAAGAAAAGTATCTAACTCGCTATAATCTCCACCATCGTTCTTATAGTAACCTAATACATGAACACTTGTACCATTTGTATAAGTAGATAACTCTACTCCTTTAATAACTGGTATTGCAAACGATTCATTATCTATTACATCCCAAGATTCTATATTATCGTGATCACAAATAGCAATTCCATCTAAACCAAGTTCTACGGCTCTCTCTACATTTCCAGCTACATCTTTCTCTCCATCACTAAAACTAGTATGTGTGTGTAAATCATATTTCATGTCTACACCTCCAATAACATATATGAAAGATCATCTCTTTTTTCTTCTTTTAAAGCTTCTTCTACAAACTTTTCTAAATAATCTTTATCAAAGAACTTTTCATCTATTGCATCTGGATTTCTCCAATTATACATACCATCACTACATATTAATATTTTCTTAATAGTCATCTTAGGTAACATAAGTATATAACCTTCATCAATACTAGCTGGATTTGTACTACCTACAGGGAATCCTCCTTTAGCATTTGCATTCTTTCTCGTTTCTTGCTCTGCTTCAAGTAATAACTTATCTTTTTCATCACTAGATATATCCATAGCTTTTATTTCTTGAACACGATCTCTATGTCTTTGTTTAATACCATTGATTCTCTTATCAACAAAATGACCTATTCTTCCATCCTTATATAAAATAGTAATTAATATATCACATAAAACATATACATCTATATCTTGTTCATATTCTTTAATAGCACCCACAGTAAATGTTGGAAGTTCATATTCTTTATACTTTTCTAATCCTTTTAACTTCCCATTACTATTTACTATACCAGTTTTTATTCCCCCTAATATAGATCCACTATCTTTAATATTTTTATTTAATAGTTTCATATATTCATATAAATCAGAGGTCTTATAAAACTTATTATCATTAAATACCGCAGTACTACCATCTAATACATAATATAAATCTTTATCATGACCTATAATATCATCATTATATTCTCTACTACCTTTATAACAGCCTTTGCTTAATATCTTCATATAAAACCACCGCCCTTATTATAACATAGAAAAAGACGATTAAATCGTCTTTTCAAACTGACTATTATATAGCTTT
>JAEEGL014187979.1_pt1 | contig 33559 bp, 19 predicted proteins | sample 9134231 | NCBI WGS metagenome assembly JAEEGL01 (sample SAMN16246548, study PRJNA631951) | gut metagenome | biome: gut microbiome; feature: rumen; material: fiber-attached | host: Bos | place: Iran: Karaj | collected 2018-10 | reverse complement strand
CTTGTTAAAGTAGTAGAAAAAGAAGATGGAACATACAAAGAAGTTAAGAAAGATGGTATATGGGCATGGAAGCATCCACATCACGATGGAACACTTACTTATACGCCGCTTCAAGGTAATATTGAACTTAATGGAGTAGACTTTTCTTACGTAAAAGGAAAACAAGTTTTATACGATATTAGTATGTGGGCAAAACCTGGTCAAAAGATAGCTTTAGTAGGTGCAACAGGAGCAGGTAAAACGACAATTACTAACTTAATAAACAGGTTTTATGATATCGAAGATGGTAAGATTAGATACGATGGAATTAATATTAACAAGATCAAGAAAAATGATTTAAGAAGAAGTTTGGGAGTAGTTTTACAAGACGTATTCCTATTTACTGGAACTATCGAAGACAATATCAAATATGGTAACTTCGAAGCAACTCACGATGATGTTGTAAAGGCGTGTAAACTAGCTAATGCACATGACTTCATCATGAAACTTCCAAATGGATATAATACGATGTTAACAGGTAACGCTCAGGAGTTATCACAAGGACAAAGACAGCTTCTTTCAATTGCAAGAGTAGCACTTAATAATCCACCAGTAATGATACTAGATGAAGCAACTAGTTCGATCGATACAAGAACTGAAAAAATAGTACAAGATGGAATGGATAAGCTAATGGATGGAAGAACTGTATTCGTAATTGCCCATAGATTATCGACAATTAGAAATGCAAAAGCCATCATGGTAATGGAGCATGGAAAGATAATTGAAAGAGGAAATCACGAAGAATTAATAAGCAAAAAAGGTGAGTATTACAAGCTATATACTGGAGCCTTTGAATTAGAGTAGTTAAACTACTCTTTTTTATAGAAAAAAACTATTGTATAGAAACAAAAAAGGTTGATTATAAGCCCATAATTTGATAAAATTAAATAGAATGGAAAGTATAAAAAATGGTAATAATATGAAAAAGAAGAATTGGATTATTGTATTGTTTATTTTAGCTATTTTGGCAGTAATAGGAATAGGTGTATATTACGTATTCAACTATACTAACCAAGAGAGCTTTAAGTTTGATAATGATGGGTATGCTATAGTACTTACAGGAGATAAAAAAACACCAGTGACATACTCTTTTAAAATCGGTGAAAAATATAGTTACAGAAAATATATTGATACAGTTAATTTTGACTCAGAAAAGAAAAGCAATGTAGCAATAGAAGATAAAAATGTTTTGCATTATACTGATAACTCACTAATGCCACTTAAGAATGTCGTTGGATTAGACTTAAAAAACATTTCAAATGATATTATTTTCTATTACAACATTTACAAGAGTACAAATATTAAATTTGAAAATGGTGAATATTACATAAAAGTAAAAGGAGATGTAGCACCAAGAGGAGACGCTGACGATAGAGTTACTTTTAGTAAACTACTAATGAGAATTGATACAAGTAAATTCTTAATAGCAGCAAACAATATTAGATTACTTTTATCAGACGATGAAATAATTGAATTTGATAAATATGCTTACTTTGAATATTTTGATGGTTCAATTGTAAAAATTTATAACGATCAAAAGAATTACCAAACAATATCTAGTGATTCTAAGATAGTAATCGATGATATCACAATTGATTTAGCAGCTGAAACAATTTCTAAAGAAGGAGTTAAATACATAAGCTTAACTAATTTAATTATCAATAGTGATGGTAATATCGATGTAATTGAACAAAATGCAGAAAAAAGAGGACTTGGATTAAACGAGTCAATGGTTGAACAACCAGAAGTGCCTGATGAAATAGGAGGCCAAGAAGGAAACACTAACTTAGTTGATGATGATAAAGATAAAGACAAAGAAGACAACAATAATAACAATCATCAACCACAACAAGAAGAAGTAGTAGATGATGATAAAGTTGATAAAGTTCCTGAATTTAAAGTAACAGAGTTATCACTTACTTCATTAAAATTAGAAGCAAAAGTAGAAATGTATGACGAGGATATGGTTATATCTGGACCATCTCGTATAAAGATAGTAGAAAATGCTACTAATAAAACAGTTTATCAAGAAGAATCACTTGATTCAAATATCATGATTTCAGTAGCAGATTTAAAACCAGATAAAGAATATACGCTAATTGTTGAAGCACCATACAAGATTGATGATGTCGATTACGATAGAACTTTCGTATCTAAGATATTTAGAACTAAGAGTATCGGATTAACACTTGAAAAAGATTACAGTAAAGCTGATGGAGTTGCTGTAACAGTTACTAAAGAAACTTATTCGAGTGTAGGATCAGTTAAAGTAAGATTATTTAGTTCAGATGGAAACATTCTTGATGAAAGAACAGTTCCAATGAACGATCCTAAAGAATACTCAGTTGAGTTCGATGGATTAGAGAGCAATACTTCATATACAGTTTTACTTGATGAAATACTTGTTGATGGAGTAACAGTAGAAGATGGTTACTCACAAAAAATAAGTGTAATGACACTTAAGAAAGCTCCAAAAATTGGTGATTTAAAATATGCAATCGATAAAAGAACTTCATCAATTAAAATGAGCCCAACAGGAGTTATCGATTACGATAGCGGAGTAAGAAGTTATAGATACGAAGTATACGATGTAAGAAATGCTGAAGTTGATTCTTCTCCAGTAACAGTACTAAATAAGAACGATTCAACTGATGTATCACTATACGTAGATGGAACAAAGATAGAAAGATGGGTTCCATATACTTACAGATTAATTGTTGAGTTCTACGACAATGAAAAAATAGTTGAATATACTAAAGACTTAGGTTCTACGATGCAACTAGACGGAGTAGAGTTCCCAACACTTAGATTTGATGAGACATATGTTACTTGGGAACAAATAAATGGAGTAATCGTTATCGATGACCCATCTGGAGCACTTATTAGTGACGAGTTCGAAGTAGTATATAAAAACTCAGTTGACGTATACGACGTTATGAAAGTAACAGTAAGTGACGTTAACGGAAGAGTTCCAATAAATAACAATCAACAAAATATGACAGTACCAGCAGGTACGATACCAATAACAATCAATGGTTTAAGAAAACATGAAACTTATACTTTCCAAGTTTATGGTTATATAAACCTACAAGATGATGCACCAGAGTTAGAAAAAGTTTATATAGGAAGCGTTTTCGTACAAACGAAAGATCCAAGAAGCTTATATGGAAGCTTTACAGTAGATACTTCAGATTTAGGAAATGCTTTTGCAGTAGACTTTAGATTATCTAACGAAGAAGCTGCATTTGAAGCAAGTACTTTGAATGATTTATCTTTCTATTTATACGAAGGTAATTCAACGAGCGGAACACCATTTGCATTCACACATATATCTGACCTTGATTCAGCTCCTTATTCAAGTACTATTAAAAGAGATTATTATGATAATTCAATTCGAATAACACCGACATTCTTTAACTTAGACTCGATAGACTTCTTATCGAAGAAGTATACACTGATAGTTAGAGATGCCAAAGACTATACAAAATATGGTAATGAAATACCAGTAATTAACAATACAATTCAAGTAGATATAAATGAAACAATTAACGAGTTTGATGGAGATCCAAACGATGCAATAACTTTAAAAGCAATACTTAATAGAAATGCTTCATCATTCGGAATGGAATACGATGAAAACCTAGAACCAACTACAGTAATAGGTTACAACTTACTTGCAAAATATAATAACGAATCTAAAAAAGCCGTTTCAGTTATATATCACGCATGGGGATTTGATACTGATAATGGTGTATATGTAAGAATGCCTTGGTTAGATAGAGAAGTTCCATTTAACAGTAATGGTACACTTCCAGTAACACTTTATCCAGTTGATTACGGAACTGAAGGAACATCTTTAGATGCTGATGAAAATGATACTAAACTAAGAAGAGGTAATACTTACCAGTTTACTTTTGAAGTTAAGATACTAATGGATTCAAATACTAATAATTACATTATGTATCCGCAGGATGTAGATCCAGATTTAACACTTAGAAGTAAAGAAATAGTAATTAGTAAACAAAGCTCAGTAATAAAAATGTATCCATCTAGTTCGACTAATACGACAGCTAAATGGAAATACTATGTTACAGACTATGACCATGCAATAAACGATACAAGATTATATAGTTATGTTGGAGCAAATCTAACTAAATCAAATGGAGTATATTCATCAAGACCAACATTAACATTTAATGAAACAGAAGAATTTAATGAAATTGAATTCACAGGACTAGAAGCAAATAATACTTATGGAATTAAGAAACGTGACTTGCTAGTTAAAGGAAGAGATGAAACTGTAACTATTCTAAATAGACAGTGGCATTACGCAGTAGTTGATAACTTACCTTTAACATTTAGTGTTACACCAGAAGAAAACAGATTTGCAGTAGCAATAGATAACTATTATACAAATAAAGAAATAGCCGATAAGATAGCCTTTGTTGATATTCATGTTAATGCAGAAGATACAAGTCTTAACTTACCAAGTAAAGACTATGAAAAAGTTACATTATCAGATGGAATTACATATGTAGATTATCTTGATTTAGAGCCTTATAAAGGTAAGAATTTAATCTTTACTATGGATGTTCACTACGATAGTGGAGAATATGGTTATAGTATTGAAACTGATTATAAAGCACTTCAAAAGATGTCTATTGAAGGGCCTGGTGAATACTACTACGATAGCAGAAAAACTTATCTAGAACTTCATAATACTCTTTCAGAAAGCTTATTCAACAATGTTGAATTAAAACCACATGAAAATATCTTAAGAATGACAAGCTGGATTGGAAGAACTAAAAACTACGAAGTTGAAGTTGATTCAGCAGGTGTATACTATGAAGAAAATTATGTAGATGCTAAAGCAATTAGAACAAAAGCACTTCCAATATCTACTGATCCAGTTAGTTTCGATAAGATACTTCCAGGTATATCAATTAGAAGTGGTAGTAAGCTTAATATTTCAGCACTACTTAATACAGCAGAAATAAGAGCAAGAATAATTGTTCCAGAAAATGCTGAAATCTTAAATAATGATATATATGTTGAATTATGGCAAACAGATAAAAATGGTGGTAATGCAGAACATATAGATAGAGAAGGAGATAGTGCTACTGGAAACTTAATGTATAAAGTAGATGACTTTGCAGGACCAGTACTAATTGATGGACTATCACCACAACAAAACTATTACATCAAGTTCTATGTATATGAAAATCAAGCTGCTAAGACTAGTGATACTAGAACATACTTGTATGACGTAGATGATCATACTAGTGGAGTTCTTTATAGATTCTATACACTTACTGATGTAGGAGTTAAGAATATTAAATTATCATTCATTCAAAATTCATATGTTGATAAAAAATTATTATTAACATATAACCTAGATGTTATTCATGGATTTGATAGAATCGAATATACAATACTTAAATGGAATGGTAACACATTCGTAGATAGTGGAATTACAATTGGTACATCAACTAACTTCTCACCACTTATGTCTATAACGATACCAACACCACCAAGCGAATATCCAAATGTAGCTTGGGGACAAAGATTTAAAGTATCAGTTAGACCATATGGTAAATACGAAGTTGATGGAGAATTAAGAGAATTTGCTTTCGTTGTAGGAAGTTCCGATATAACACTACCAATGGCAAAGACACCATTCATTGGAGTAAGTTCGATTAAATCTAATAATTCACTTAACTTCAGAGTAACAATTAATGATGATAACCACTTATTTGTTAACGATACATATACAGTAAGACTTGTCGATAGCGATTATAACGTAGTAGCAAATATTCATAACAATCCAACATCTATTCAAAGTAAAGTATTTGAATTTAAAGCTAATGAGTTATCACTAAGAGATGGAGAAACATATACGTTTAATATAGTTGCTGAAGGAGACCGACTTAACAATGGTAACCCAGAAACGTTCGTACGTTACTCGAAGAGCATAGTATCGACGTTCGGTGACGTTGTATATCTAGGAACTGTTTCAGCATCTCAAAACCAAGCAGATCCTAAGAAGGTTGATATTATTTTCACTAACTCATATCGTTTATCAGATGTTACAAGTTTTGAATACTTCATAACTAACTTATCAACAGGTGGATTCCTTGCATCAGGACAAGATATGGCATTCAACGCAGGTAACTTAAAATATAATGCAGCAAATAACTTCTACTATTACACAATTGACTGTACTGATGTAGAAGGATTTGTTGAAGATGATACATATCTAATAACTATGAACTTCTATACAGGAAACGATCTAGTAGAACAATCTGAAACAAGTTATTATTATGGAGGATGATTATGAGCTTAAATTTAAAAAATAAAATATATTTGTTTATATTCTCACTAATAATAATTGCAATTATTGCACTATTAGTAGTATCAGCAGTAACATCTACAAGAAATAAAAACACTACCAAGTATGAAATATCAACTAATGGAGTAGTCTTCGCTGAAGATACTAACAAAGTTGATACTTCTCTTGGTGGAAGTATAGAAAAAAGATGGGATAATAATTTTTACTTCATAGATACTGAAAGTAAAAATTATGATTTAGGTATTATCAGTGTAGTATATGAAAAAGCTAGTGAAATAATAAAAATATTTGGAAATAGTTACAGAGTATCAGAAACAGGTAATGTTACAACTAATAAAGATTATTTTGATATAAGTAACTTAAAAGAAATATCTTTCTATAAATTGAAAGATAGAATGTATTTAATAGTATCCCCAGAAATATATACTGAAGATAAGACAGTATATACTAATAAGTATTTGATAGTATATCTTGATAAACAAGGAAATGCCTCATTACTTAACGATGCATTAAATATAAAGACAATAAATCCTATGACGCTTGTCTTTGGAGAATACTCCTTTGATATAGCAAACGAAAAGTTAATCATAGATAAGAAAAGTATTGATTTAAAGCTAATAAATGGAAGTACTAATGAATATGACCCAGATAAAGCTGGTAAGAAGATTGACTACAACGATATGAAAAGACTTACTGGAGCATACAATAAATTAGTAGGAGACTTTAATCAGTACGCAGAAAATGCTAACTTAGCACTTTCATCAAGTTATAATGGAATAGTTACTAATAACTATTACATTAAACAAGTATCAAATAACACATCAAATATTGGTGATGCTATAGAAAAACAAATTAAAAAAGCAGAAAATAAAACGACAATAACTAAGCGTGTAAGCTTAAGAGGAACTGTTACTTCAAGTACATATATAGATGTTACATATATGGTTACTGACCCTGAAGATAAATATCAAGCAGTATATTTATTAGTAACTGGAGTAATAGATAATAAAATGGCAACAGTTAAAATACTTCTTGATAAATATGATACTAAGTATAGGATTACAAACCTATCACCTAGAAGTGAATATTCAATAAGTCTAGGATATATCGAAGTTATTAAAGATAGTGCTGGAAATAAAGATTTAGCAGATAATATCGAAGATGTTATCAATGTTAGAACGACTAAACCAGTTACTGATTTAAAAGTAGATAAGATAGCATCAGGAAGAGTATACTTCACATTTAAGATGTATAACGAATATGCCTTCGAAGGTGGAAAATTAGTACTATATATTAATAGACAAGAAGTAGATAGAATTAATGTTGATGGAACAAGAGCTTTATCAGATGAAGGATTTAAAGGAAGTTTAAAACTTGGTGAAGCAGTTGACCTATATCAGATTAATTTAGAAGATGTTAAATACGCAGGTAATTCGATAGAACCTGGTGTTTATAAAAACTTTACATTTGAAGTTGCATCGTAAAATAATTGAATAGAGGGTGATTATATGGAAAATATTATAGTTTCTATAATGCAATCAATCGGCTGGATAATGGGATTATCATTATTAGGTTTCGGAATAGGAATTGGACTTTTGGGTTCTAAAGTAGCAGAAGCTGTTGGAAGAAACCCAGAAGTAAAGAATGAAATAGTTAGTTCACTTATGATGTTACTAATTATCTTTTCAATCTTTATCCTATTAATGTTTGCATTCTGCTTCATGCTATTATTTTTTAATCCATTTGTTTCCTAATTATGAATGAGATAATTATTTCGATAATTGTATTAGTAAGCTTATTATTTATACTTGTATTAATCTTCTCTTACATGGTAAGAAAGATTAATTCAATGCTTAAAAAAGTATATATAGATAAACTACAACAATATGATTATCTAATTAATGAAAAAGAAATTCGATCTACACAACTAGAACAAAATATAAGCGCTAAAGTTGCTTATTATCAAGAGATATTAGAAAGAATTGAAGCGTTAAAAGAGAAAGAAGAAAAAAAGGATAATAATAGTGTGGTTTTACCAACTGAAGCTGACTTTGAAGATGAAAATATTCTAGAAGGATATAAGAAGATTAAAGAAGGCTTTGGTTTCGATAAAGATAAAATAATAAAAGATTTTATTGATAATAATGTAAGTAATGATAATCATGATTACGAAGTATATTGTAAGATAAAGAATTATTTTACGCATAAAGTAACATATAAGATAGCTACTTACAGTAAAGATGAACAAAAGTTAATTGTGTCTAACCTATTAACTGAAGAAGAACAAGGGTTAGTTAAAAATATATTAAATATGAGAAAGTTTAGTATAGAACAGTTCTTAAATAGATTAGATGATTTAATTGATAAGAATAATCCTACTATAACTATATATGTAGGAGACAAAAATGAGAATTATGATAAATTTAGTAACCAGATAGTTACTAAATATGATAAGAAAATAGTCGATGGATTTAAGATAGAGTATAAAGGAAGAATCTACGATTACAGTATTTAAAAGGATTGAAGGGTTGTTGTATGGATGGTAATGTAGAAGCAATTATTGATAAAAAAATAGATGATATTGTTAAGAATAATAATATCTATCACACAGGTAGAGTTACCAAAGTAAATGAATATATAATTGAAGCTTCAGGTCTTGAAGATTGCTTTTATTTCGAAAAAGTCTATATTGGTGAAAGCCAAAGTGTAGGTTTTGTAGATAAGATAGAAGAAAATAAGATAATTGTTTCTATAGTAAAAGTAAACGACAGAATAAGAGTAGGAGATTCAATAATAAACTCTGGAGAAGTATTAACTACTTATTTCTCAGAATCATCACTTGGTATGGTAATTGATCCATTCGGTGCTGATAAGATGACAGGTAGAATCTTCAATAATAGTACTAATATAGCTATTGAAACTCCAGCTATTCCTTTAATGAAAAGAACTAGTGTTAATAGACCACTAGAGACAGGAATAATGAGTATTGACTTAATGTTCCCAATAGGTAAAGGACAGCGACAGTTAATAATCGGAGATAAGAAGACAGGTAAGACTCAAATACTTCTTGATACTATTGTTAATCAAAAGAACAAGAATGTTATATGTGTCTATGTTGCAATAGGTAAGACTAAGAATGAAATAAAGAGAATGTATAGTAAATTAGTAGAGTATGGTGCTAATCAGTACACTGTTATAGTAGCAGCCTTCAACGATGACCCAACTCCACTAGTTAAATTAACTCCTTATGTTGGTGTATCTATTGCCGAAGAGTTTATGAAAAAAGGTTACGACGTACTAGTATGTATCGATGACTTAAAGAAACATGCTGATGCTTGTCGTGAGATAGCTCTTATGTCAGGAAAGAACAGTGGTAGAGAAGCATATCCAGCAGATATCTTCTATAGCCATTCAAGACTTCTTGAAAAAGGTGGACAATACGATAATGGAGCATCCATTACAATTCTTCCAATTGTTGAAACAAGAGGTGGAGATATAACAGATTATATTTCTACTAATATAATTTCAATAACAGATGGACAGATAGTATTATCAGATAAGTTATTTGCTAAAGGTCAAAAACCTGCAATTAACTTTGGATTAAGTGTATCGAGACTTGGTAGTGCAGTTCAAAATCCAGCAATTAGAAAAACTGGTTCAGTTGTAAGACAAGAACTTCTTTCTTACCTAGAAACTGCAGATGTTTACCAGTTAGTAAATCCAAATGCAATGTCTCCTGAATTAAGAGAAAAGACATTACAAGGAAAGAAGTTATTAGATACCTTCAAACAACCTAAATTTAGTCCAGTAGATTCAGAAAAATTCAATACAATATTTGATTTCATAATAAATAAACCAGAAACAAAAGTAGATGAAGAAGTAGATATTGATGAAGTTGGTCCAAATGTAAAAGAACAGCCAGCTCCTGAAGTACAAACTCCAGCACCAGAACCTGCGCCAGTAGTTGAAACACCAGTTGTGGAGACTCCAGTAGCAGAAGCACCTGTAGCTGAAGTACCTGTAACAGAAGCTCCTGCACCAGAAGCTCCAATTGCTGAAGCTCCAGTAGTAGAAGCTCATGTTCAGACTGAGATACCAACAGTAGAGGAGATTGTACCACAAGTTGATCCAACTGAACCACCTCCACCAATAGTATTCCCTTCATTTGTAAAAGAAGAAACTACTCAAAATGATAACCAAGTTTAGAAGTAAAGGTTGGTAATAATTATGGGAGTAGAGAATATAGTAAAGGTTATGAACTTCCATGCATTATTAAGAGTTAATGATGCAAGACGAAGAGTATCAAGAGCCTACGAATATGAAAAAGAATTAAAATACATACTATACTGCATCGTAAATAATAGAATATTCAAACAGGAAAAAATATCACTAGAACTTCCTAAAGGTAAAAAAGAACTAAATATATATATAGGAAGTGACTTAGGATTCTGTGCAAGCTATAATGCAGATGTTCTAAACGTACTACTTAAAGATGATCCTAAGAACGATAAGATATTAATAGGAAAGAAAATATTCCACGATGCACAAAATGTTCTTTTAACATTAACTAAAGAAGAGTTTCAAAAGAATAACAATATAGTAAATGAATTAATGATGGATAAACTTATCAATAAAGAATATTCGAGAATTAATCTTATATATATCCATTATTACAATTTGAGTAAACAAAAGATTCAAAAAAGAGCTATATTGCCATTCGATTATACAAGTGATGAGATAGCAGGAGATAGCTTTAAAGAGATTAAAGCAATAGATGACTTTGTAGTAGAAGGAGATCTAGAATATATCTTATGGAATCTAATAGTTACATATCTAAGTATCGAAATAAAGATAGCAGATGCTTGGGGATGGGCTAGTGAAAACGTTCAAAGACAGATGTTCACAAATTCATCACTTAATAAGATAAAAGAACAAAACGAAGAAAAAAGAAGAATTGAAAGAAAAGAAATAAAGAGTAAAGAGTTCAAACAGATAATAGAAAACAACAATAGAAGAAAGAATAAAGAGGAGGATTAATATGATTGGCACGATTATATCAGTTTCGGATTTAAGTGTTAGTGTATTATTAGATGATGCTTCAAGTATTACTATTGGTGATATGTTAGTAGCCAATTATAATGATCATGAATATAAATTCGAAGTAGTAGAAATAGATGGTAAAGTTGCTAAAGCAGTATCTTTTGAAAGCGTTATAGGTCTTAAAAAAGGTATACAACTATCAAAGAGTCCTGAAGGATTATCTATTGAATATTCAGATAATATCCTAGGAAAAGTATTTAACTCATATGGTACTTTAATCGATGATAGCACAATTCCAAATCCATCAAAGAAGAATGTTTATGATAAATCAGTACTATTAAAAGAAATAAGTATTGAGAATAACATATTATGGACTGGAATAAAAGCTATAGACTTCTTTGCACCAATAAGAAAAGGTTCTAAATTAGGACTTCTTGGAGGAGCAGGAGTTGGTAAGACAGTTATAATAAAAGAGCTTATAAATAACGTATTTAGAAAGTTCCAATCTAACTCAGTCTTCATCGGAGTAGGAGAGCGTTCAAGAGAAGGTAAAGAGTTATACGACGAGATGAAAGATACAAACCTACTTGATAAAATCAGTATGGTATTTGGTCAAATGGGTGATAACGCAACATCTAGAAGTAAAGCTGTTTACAGTGGACTTACTTTAGCAGAATACCTAAGAGACGAAAAGAAACAAGACGTATTATTATTTATTGATAATATATATAGATATGTACAAGCTAAATCAGAGATTTCAGCAGACCTTGGATTACAACCAATCGAAAACGGTTACCCATCAACAATTGCAAGTGATATTTCTGAAATAGAAGAGAGAATCAACTCTAATGAGAATGGTTCAATCACTTCATTCCAAGCAATATACATTCCAGCAGATGACTTTACTGATGAAGCAGTACAAACAATTCAAACCCACCTAGATGGACAAATAGTTCTAGATAGAAAAGTAGCAGAAAAAGGTATTTATCCAGCTATAAATGTATTTAAGACTACAAGTTCTTTAGTAGATCCAGAATTAATTGGAGATAGACATTTTAGATTAATAGAAGAAACTCTAAGATACTTAACAAGATATCAAGAACTAGAAGAGATAATTGTCGTACTAGGAATTGAAGAATTACCAGATGAAGATAAGAAAATTTTCTATAGATCAAGAAAATTACGTAATTATTTCAGTCAACCAATGTTTGTTGCAGAACAATATACAAATATGAAAGGGCAATTAGTTAACATAGAAGATATATTAAACGATGTTGAATGTATCTTAAATGGAGTATACGACGATAGAGACGAAGATGACTTTTTGTATGTGGGAAGTTATGGAAACAAACAGTAATGGTATAAAAGTAATTATATTAGAAGATAATATTGAAATACAAACACTAGAAAACATAAGACTAATAAGAATTAAAAGTTCCAATTATAATCTATTAATAATGAAAGATTATTTACCTATAATTGGATACATCGATGGTTCAATAACTATCGAAGGAGATACAACCCTAACATATAATAAATTAAAAGCAATATTTTCAAATGTTAGAAATGTATTCTATTTAATAGTAAAGGAAAAATAATATGATAGAAAAAACGCAAAATATATTTAATTTCTTTATATTTTTTGTAGTATTCGTAATAATATTAAGTATATTTGCGTATTTTTCTACAAAAAATTATAAAGAAAAAAGAATAAAGTTCTATGCTTTATTCTTAAACATGAGTAGAAGAGAAGTAGTACTTATGTCATCATGTGTACTTAGTTTATTAATAGTATTCTATATAATACTAAATATAAGTAAATTAGATAACACTATGATGTATTTATTATTAGCAAACTGTATAGTATTTGTACTATTATCATTCAATTTCAGAATGACAATAGTAGATCTACTATACTCTAGTAGTATGGTTCTCGTATTAAGATTATTATATTTAGTTGATTCATATTTAACTAATATATATTTTGACAGTACTATATACTGGTTAAAAGTAATATTTATGATACTGATACTTCTTTATAGTTTCTTAGCAAATTTAAGAAAATATGATTTAGTATTAACATCTAATAAATATGTAAGGAGGAATAAATAATGCCTGACAATATAAAGAATATTAAAAGAAAGCATTCTAATAGGAAATTAATTCTTACTTTTTTCTTAGGTTTAGGAGTTATAGCTATAATTATTGGAGCATATCTAATAGCAAATAATTATTATAAAAGTTTAAATATTCTAACTTATAAGAACTATAAATTATTCCAGTATGTAGATGGTCAAAAGTTTGAATATGAAGGAGAGTTTTACTTAACTCGTGAAAATGAAATAACTAGTCTTGAAACAAAAGATATAACGATAGAGAGTAATACATTCCCTATATATTATAAGGATGATGAAAACTTAGTATTGTTCCCAATAGATATGGGATTAGTACTTATGGATGACTTATATAAAAGTTATAAGATAAATCATTTTTCACAGATTAAATTTATTCCAGATAGAGGAAATGCTAAAGTTATATTTAAAGATAATGAAAAGGATTTAGGAGAATCGTTTGCATACGATGGAGAAAACTTATATTTCTTTATATATCCAACAAAGTTAACTATCAATGATAAAGAATATGAGTTATCTAGTGGATCTTATGCAATAGTTAATTATAAAGGAAGAGTAGATGTCTATGATAGAAGTAAAGATGAATACTTAATCATAGAGGAAACTACAAAAGATGTTATTGGAGAATTATCAGACTATAAGATAAACTTAAGTACTGATATGATAATAACAGAGAAGGGGAATAGGTTATTAATAAAGAATAACAAAAATTTACCAGTTTATACTAAATAAAAGAAGGTGAAAGTATGAAAAGAAGGAGAAAAGTAGTAAATAGTTCTATAGATCTTAACAAAAAAGACACATTTGCAACAAAGAACTTTTTTATTGTAGCAATAATAATACTACTAGTATTTGGTGTCTTTTCATACTTATTTAATTCTTATGAGAATTTATTCACAATTAAGTATGATGGTTTCTTTATTAAAGGAGAAAGTAATCTATTAGATATTACTGAAGATACAAACGAGTATCGTGAGATAAATACAGTACCAGTTAAAGCTTTCGATGTAATTCAAAAGACACCATTCAATAGTATCTATGAAAGTACAAAGAAAAATAGATTAAATCTAACATATCCAGAATTTGTCAATGATGGACTTGGTATTGTTAACTATAACGATAATATTAATTTGATTAACCATAGATTAGAAAGAACAACTGGTTTCTCTAATATGATTATTTCATATGGAAAAGCTTTCGATGTATATGGTGATTTCCAAATAGATAAAGAAAACTATATACTATTATCTTATCCTAATGGAATATTTGTTAACTTATATGATGTTAAAGTAAAAACTATTAATGGTGAATATGATATACCTACTAATAGTTTCCTATACTTAGCAAAAGATAAGATTAAATGTTTCATACGTGATAAAGATAGATTCCATAATATGACAATAAGTGATATTGATTTATCTCCAAATACAAAGATAACTTTCTATTATGATGAATTTGAAAAATATGAATATGGATATGAAAGATTCTTAGAAGGAATAGGAACTTTATATAAAGTAGATAAAATACCTAAAGTAATTGAACCTATCGAAGAACCAGTAGAAGAGGAGATTCCACCAGAAGAAGAGGATTTCGATGTCGATTATGAAATTGATTATGAAAAACCAGAATTTGAATATATTAAACCAGTAGTAGAATCAGGAGAATTAACAGCAAGCGTATACATTATTAAAGGTAGTATTACTGTTGAAGACCCTGCAGGAGTAATAGTAAAACCTCCTACATATCAGTTAAGAGTAAAAGGTAAAACATTTACTAAGAAATCTGTATATGGAACAGGAGACTTTATTATTGGAGGATTAATGCCTTCAACTAAGTATGATGTTATCGGACAGTATACATATCTAGCAGAAGATATGAAGACTAAAGTACTAGTAACATTCTATACAGGTACTCTTGAAACTAATGATATTGGATCACTTGAAAAAATAGAAATAGATCATGAAGTAAATAATATATACCCTAAGAAAGTAGAGATAGAAAACTTACAGATAACATCTTCTTTAGATTCTGAAAGTATCTATGGAATATTTAAAGTAAGTATAAGAATTAATGGTATAGATTACTATCTATCACCATCTAATATATCTGCTCTAACTAAAGGTAAAAAAGTTACAGTTAATACAGGTAATGCACTAGATTCTAACTCGATGTATGATTACGTTATTACTTTCTACGATAGGAGTAATAACATAATACCAGCAGTCAATACTAGTGGTAAAGCAAGAACGTGTAAACTAGAACCATATGTTAACTTATCGATAAGTTCTAAGAATGTAGATTACGTAGAAATAAAAGTAGTAGAAAAGAACGACGATAATGTACCACTTAATAATTATAGATACGAAATATATAATGCTTTAGGTAATGTAGCTAAAAGAGGAGATGTCTCTGGTGAGACGATAATGCTAAGAGACCTAGATCCTAACCAGTTCTATACGATGAAAGTGTTTGCAGATGTCGATATAGAAGATGGTAAAGGATTAAAGAGAGACTTTGAACTAGGTAGTATGGACTTTACGACGGTACCACTTTCTAGTTTAGGATACTTAAGTGTCAATGTAAGTATCGATGAATTAACTAGTGATAGTGTCACTCTAGGATTAATAATAAATCAAAGAAAGAGTGATGAAAGATTAGTTAGATTAACAGGTAAAATAGTAGTTAATATAACTGATGAAGACGATAAGGTAGTACAAACTTATACATTAACTGAAGAAGAGTTAGAAACACTTAAAAATGAAGAGACAATACAAGTTCCATTCACAAGACTTGAATCTAACAAGAAATATAAAATTGCTATGAAATCTACTTCTTATCAAGGAAATGAATCATACGAAGCAGATTGTATTATCAATACAAGAGTATTTGAAACAAATAAAAAACCAGCTCAAGTAATTATTACTAATAGCTATACATCAAGTAAAATAATAGACTTCGATGTAAGAATACAAGATGATGACCATTCAATAATATCTGAATTTGTAAGATTAGAAATTAAAGATACTGCAGGTAATATAGTTAAATCTATGAAATTAGATATTAATAAAGAAGAACCAGATAGAATTACAATCAATAACTTAACAGAGAATCAGACATATTATGCTACATTCTATGTAGATGAATATAATGAAACAAATAAGAATGAAACATATCAAAGAAAGTATGAAATTAAGAAAGTAGAATTCTTTACTGATGAAGGTATCAATGGAAGAATTCAGTTAATATCATCACAACGTTTTGCAACTGGTGATAACTTAATTGATATGAAATCCAATATTAAATGGATTGAAAATGGACAGAGTGGTACTCTTCATAGAACGTATGATGAAAATGGAGATATGCATATATATTCAAGAAAATATGCTGCCTCATATTCGTACGATTTAAAAGAATATACAGGTAAACTTGTAAAAGTATCATTCTATGCTAAAGCAGTTAGACCTTTTACTTACAGTTTATATTTTAATAACCATATAACAGCATCTACTAGTACATCATATGGATATAAACTTGATTTAACAAATAACTTTAAATATTTTGAATATACATTTATGGTAGGAGGATACCTATATAGCAATGCTAATACTAAGACTCCAGACTTCCAAGCAACACCAGATTTGACATATGGAAGAAGTATAGCAAGTACTATTGGATTCTACATAAATGGTGGACAAGAAGCAGCTAGTGAATTTGTAATATCTAAATTACAAGTAAAACTTTATGAAGAAGAAGAGCCAGAATTTGATACAGAAGTTGCACAAGGAAGTTGGAATGGTAGTAATGCAGCTAATGCTCAAAATGAATTAGTTTATGCTAAATTTAAGAATCTAATTCAAGCAGATGAAAATGGATGGTACAAAGTTGAATACAATACAATGAACAATAGATACCAATCATACTTTAGAATATATGACGCTGCTGGTAAAATCGTAAAGAGTCGTGGATGGAATTCAACTGGAGCAGTAATGTACCTAACAAAAGGACAACAGATTGGAGTATTCTTTAGAAAAGCTCAAGGTAATGAAAATCCAGACCTAGAAGAAATGAAAGATATGAACTTTAAAGTAACTAAGTTTAAAGGTGAACTATCTAGCGTTTATGAAGATTTTACATATAATTTAATTACTAAAGTTAAAGTAAGTGTTCAAGACTTACGATATGAGATAACTAACCATGATTATTATATAAAGATAAAAGATAAAAATGGTGAAATATTAGAAACTTTAAGATATCAAGAGCTTATTGATAAGACGAGAATAGATGACGTAATAAAAGAACTTAACTTAGAAGAGAAACAAGAATATGTTATCGAACTTGGAGTAATGATAAGAGATAGATATTATCAACTTGATTTCTTCGAGATGTCTACAATAGATGAAGTTGGAGGTATAGTAGATGCCAATGAATTTAGGTGGATACAGCCATACGGAAACTATGTAGTATTAAACGATATAGAATTTGGTAAGAATACATATTGTTTAGGAAATGAATTAAATAAATTTAATGGTTTAGTAGATTTCCAAGGTTATACGATGTCTGTTCAGACATACGAATATAGTTATATGAGAAAATTCTGCCATATAGGTAACTATGGAGTACTTAGAAACTTAGTACTTGATGTTCATCTAAATCATGATAGAGACACAATGAGTCTTGATGGATTTATCGATTACAACAATGGATTAGTTCAAGATATTATGGTAAATGTAATTGATGAAAGACCAAGATTTACAAAAGATAATAGATTATCTCCACTAATGTATTCTAATAACGTAAGTGGTGTAATCGATAGATTTGTAATAAACATACCACAAGAATTAGATCTATATGATGAAACAGGATTACTTGTTCTATATAACAGAGGAATTGTATCTAATGGTTATGTAGCAGGTCATGATATTAATGTTCCAAGTAGACTTAATTCGAACGACTCGACAAGAAGAATATCTGCAGTAGTTATGTATGGATACGTAAGCTCACGTATTAAAAACGTATTTACACTAGTTAATATCAATTTCCCTAACGACGATACTTACGATAGAGGAGGTACCGTTGTATACGATATGAGAGGTACTGTTGAAAACGCTTATACAATCGGAGATACAAACCCTAATAAATCTACAGTAGGACCTCTAGTAGGATTCGTAAGTGAATCTGCTAATATTAAAAATGGATATTATTACTCACAAAATACTTACACGACTAAATATCATCAAAAAGTTTCACCAGTAGCACTTAATGCTATTGAGTTCCAAGAAAAGATACTTGGTTCTAAAAACTTTATTATTGAAGAGATGTTAGAGTTTGGATATTATCCACAAGTAAGATATGCAAGTAATAAGATGCCAGTACAGTTATATACAAAACTACCAGAATACAATGTTGAACAAATAGATATTATCGATATGGATATACTTGAAACAACTGACGATGAAGCAACAGTTCAGTTAGTAATCAACAATCCATATGCTGAAGTAATAGATAAAATCGGAGTATCTGATGTAGAAACAGAAATACTTGATCAATCATTTACTGGTGGAAAAAGTTATGTAACAGTAAGACTTTATGAACCAAAATTATTTAAATCTAAGTATTCACTTAGAACGATAAGATCTATATATGACGATAAGTATATTTCTACAAGAAAATATGCTGAAGGAGAAAAATACTTATTTATAGATTTCTATAAATTTATAAGAAACTATGATGACTGGATTGCAATGACTAAAGATCCGGCATCTAACTATTCACTAAAGACTGACTTAGACTTCTATGAATATACTAACTATTATGTTGGTACATTCTCAGGTAAGTTTAAAGGAAATAACCATACACTTAAAAATATTTTCATCAACAGTAATAGAATGGGATTATTTAACTATATGTATGGTGAGATGTACGATGTTAAAATAGTTAACTTTAGGAAAGAAGGTTATGCAAGTAACTATAATGGAGTATTTGGTACGACGAATGCTAATACACTTCTTGATAACGTTCAGTTATATGATACTTATATCCATATACCTGAAGGAAGAGCAGGAGATGTGTTAGTAGGATCACTTGTCGGATATGCTCCTAACGCTCTTATAGTTAACTGTTCATCATACGATGCAGTAATACATTCAGAAGCTGAGACATCAAATATCGAAGCTGGTGGATTAGTAGGAAGATTATCTACAGGAAGAATATTTAACTCTTATGTAGATAATGTCGATATTAAAGTAGAAAACTCTATCTATTCATATGGAGTAGGTGGAATAGTAGGAAGAATGAACTACGAACAAACGATAGTTCAGTATAGCTATGCTACTGGTAATATCGATACTAATAACGTATTTGCTGGAGGTATAGTTGGACATAACGTCGGTTATATCAATAATAACTGGACTACAGTTAACGTAAGTAGTGAACTTGATACCATCGGAGGTATCGCAGGATACACAAATAAGATAGATTACGTATTTAATAATCTAGCAGCAGGAAGTGTATTCAGTAACTACGATGATTTCTTAATAAGTAAATCAATACCTGCTGTAACATTTACAGAATTATTTCCAAACTATGCATTCAGTGAAATGCAAATGAATGGAGTAGTTAATAATAGATCATATAATGGAGAAATCCTATTATCTAGAGAGCAATTGATGACTAAGTCAACTTATCTAGATTACGATATATATGATACTAACTCTATAAATGCTACTTTAGATACAAGGGATCATATATTATTAACAAATCAGTTTAATTATGATGGAGTAGAAGAAGGAATGCTTCCTAAGTTATACTTCTATGAAACTGATGAATTAATACCAAATCAAAGAGATAATTATCTATATAATGATAAATTCAATATCTTAAGTGCAACAGTAGATAAGCACTACGATAGTGCAGATATAACTGTATTCTTTGAGAATCCAGAACACTTTAGAATAACTGATATTAAAGTAGATGATATGGAAGTAGATAATATTAATTCTTCTGAATATAATAATCAGACTATCGTATCATTTAACGCAGTACCAAAAAGACATTATGATAGTTACAGATTATCTAAAGTAACTTATCTTGATCAAGATGGTAATACTAAGACAGTATCTAAGAAATTTAAATTAGATATGCAATTCTTTAAAGAGATCTGGTCAGAAAGAGACTGGCAAAATATCGATACTAAGAGTGCAGAAAACTATCGTCTAATGGCAGACATTGATTTATCGAGAGTAGATAAAATTCAAACAGAAGTAATGTTTAATAGATTAGTAACAATGAATGATAATATTTACCATACTATTTCAAATGTAGATTTATCATATAATACAGATTTAACATCTAGATCATTTATTAAAAAAGTAATAAAAGAAATGTCTAACGTTAAATTTGATAATATTAAAATTAAAGATACTTCTACAAAAAATAATAACTATATCAATATAATTGGTATAAGTAATGGTAACCTTAAGAATTTACAATTTACTAATATAACATTCGATACTCCTAATGAAAGTTATGTAGCAATAGTAGGAAGACATCTAGGACGTGGAATAGAAAATATTAAACTAGATAATATTAAAGTTAAAGCTAAGAGTTATGGTTCAGCACTAGTTGCTCATCATGTTCTTAGTGTAGGTAATAGATGGATTACTAATGTAGAAGCTACAAACTTAACAATAGAAACATCAGGAGATTATGCAGGAGGATTATTTGCAGTACTTGGTGATTCAAACTCAGGAGCAAATAACCATCCTAATAGCTACAATAGTGTTAAAGACTCAAGTATTACAGGAGTTAACTATGTAGGAGGAATTGCAGGTAGATACGGAGACTGTGACTTCTGTACTGTAGAAAATGTAAAAGTAAAAGGAGAGTCATTTGTCGGAGGTCTATTCGGAGCAAACCAAAGCTATTCTTATGGATCAGTAGTAAGAAACTGTAAGGTATCAGGTCACGGTGCAGTTGGAGGAGCAATAGGTATTGCTGCAACAACTTACGACACTTATGTATTTGATACAGAAGTATCAGCAGATCCTGGTTACGCCGGTGGATTATTCGGATCATGTACATCATCTCATACGATAGCAAGAGTAGGTGTTCATAATACAAAAATATCATCTACTGGTAGTGGTGTAGGATTAATTGGAGGATACATTTATAATACATATGTAAATTACTCTTATGCTCATAACTCTAAAGCTGTTGGAAAGAACATGGTCGGTGGAGTAGCAGGTCATGCTATAAGACCACATGTATACTACAACATAATAAGTGATTCGACGATAACTGCTAACAATGCAGGAGCAGGAGGAGTATACGGATACTTAAATAATACTGAATATGAAAGTGGATATTTCTACTCAAATCTTATCGAAAACGATATTATCCATGCTTCTAGTTATGCTGGAGGATTCTACGGATTATCTGGAGGACAACCTCTTCTAAATAGAACAAGTATTTATTCTAACTACTTATCAGCAGATATCATTTCTGATGATGAAGTAAGAGTAGGATTAATATCAGGAGATGCATCAGGAGAAGAAATAACTAACGTAAGACAAAATGCTTACTATGAAGGAACAAGAATAAACGGAACAAAGATTAAACAATATGTAACGACTACACCAACAGAAGAAAAAATAGTTCTTAATACATTTGAAAGAGGATATATAAATCCAAGTACTGGAGAAATATATGAAAACTTATCATATTATAATGCTCAGTATAGTGAAATGGTTAAACTTGATAAAGGAAAGACTTACAATATAAAAGCTCATAATATAAGAACTAATACTATAACATTCTTCTTAGTATATTATGATTCAGATGGAAACTTTGTAGGTCAAACATCAAGTGCTAACCCATATATCGATAGATGGGTAGCAAACTCAAATTCAACTGATATATCATTCCGTGTAGTAAAAGATTGTTATATAAGATTCGTATTATACTATAACGATGTAATAGATAGAATTGAAATAACATCAGTAACTAACGATTACATGAATATATCTCCAAAACAATTATTAGATGCAAACTCACTAAGAAATAGAATTACTTGGACAGAATCATTCAATGATAAGGCAACAGCTACTAATATGATATCTAATCTATCACTTAGTACAAGTTATATTGATTTCACACCTCTTAAATATGAAGAGACTGGTGTAACAATAAGAGACTTATCTGGAAAAGGACATAACGGAATAGCAAATGTATCATCTATTTCTAAAGAAGGTATGTACTTTGATGGAGTAGATGACTTTATCGATGTTCAAAACTTCAAAGGAAGTAAAGATTTTACTATCATAGTAAAATACATGCATACTAATACAAATGGTGGATACTTATTCCAGTATGGACCAGTAGGATCTACATCTAATGGATATGGATTATATAATGGTACATATGAACCATATATCAATTTAAATAACAATAATACTGCTATGTCAGTACCACAATATGTACTTACTGATGGTACAGTTGCAATGACATACGATAGTAGTACTAAATATGCAACGTCATTCTATAATGGAGAAAAGATTAAAGAAACTTATATTAATAGAATACCTAACTTAAGCGATGATTATGGTGCATACATAGGTAAATCAAGATCCAATGGAACATTCTTCCAAGGTGTAATATCAAGTGTAATGGTATTTAATAGACCACTTTCAGAAAGTGAAATAAATGCTATTTATACATCATCTGGAGTACCAAACTCAAGTGGACTTGAATTGTACTATGACCTAACAAATTATAATCGTACTGTAGAAACAGCACATTATCCAATTCTTAAATGGTCTAATACAACATATAATTATCCATATCAAGAATTAGTTGAATTACCAACTATAGACTTATCAGGATTCGGATCAACATTATTCTTAGGTAACTTAGGTAAATCATCTATTACTACTTCTACTATAAGTGGTAAATATCATATTTATCCAAGTGGAGTAGATACAATCAATATTGAATTCGATGAATTACCAATAGATTTGAAATTCTCATATAAGAATGGAGATTATGAACAAAAATTTGTAAGCGTAAATAAGAGAGTATACTCACTTAGATACGATTATGAAAACCCAATTGAATTTAATATAGTAACAACACGTGATGATATAAAAGAAAAATTAGAACCAAGTGATTTAAGTAGAACAATTAGAAGTGATAAAGGAAACTATTATTATATAATTGGTAATAAGTTATATAAGAATGGTAAAGAATTATCTAAAGATGCACTAAATATCTATAACGATTTAGTATTATTAAAGAATAATAAGATTTATAATCTAGAAACTAATAAAGTACAAAATGCCATAAGTGTTAATGGAATACTATCAAAAGAAATTCCACTTTATGAATCACTAATGGATGAAAGTGTAGTATCTACTTATTACAACTTCTCACTTGTAAAAACAAAAGATGATGCTACTATTAGAGAAGTACAATTAGTAACTGATAAAGATAACAATGTTTATATATTTGATAATGATGGAATGAATGATAGAATTTTATTCAACAAATATAACACTAATGAATATCAAGTAATCTTATCAAAAGATAATAAGATATCTTCTCTAAAGACAGATCTAGTATTAAATGATGTATTCTATAATGATGAAATTGTCGATATAACATTTGATAAGAATGATAATAAACCAGAGATCATGATTAGATATAAAGACGATGATGTAATAGTATTCAATTATGTAACTGGTAAAGTAGTATTCGAATCAAGAGAAACTAAGACTACACTATTCAGCTATATCTCTAAGAGAGTGATGGGTAGTGGAAGTGCAGATTCAAAACTTAATAAATCATATCAAGAAAATAACAATATGGTAGATGTCATATTAAAAGTAGATAATGATGAATTAAGAGAAAAACTTGGACTAAGTAATAATAAAGAAACAGTTAATTATTCTAACAAATATGTAATTTACTACAACGAAGGTAAAGGTGAATATGAAACAGTAGATGTTGAAAAACTATTAGATGCTAAATCTAAAGAAACTGAATCTCTATCACAAAATGATAAGATTAAGAAAGATGCAGTATTATATAACTACTTCTATGGAGTACGTGATATCAATAATGTTAAGTCTAATAGAAAATATATCTATATGTTCATAATATTCATAATAGTTGTTAACTTATTTGGATTAATGATAAGGGGTCGTAAGAAACATGAAAAAGAAAAAGAAGCGAAATAATAAAATAATTATACTTATTGGATTATTACTAATAGTACTTTTAGTATTATTCCTAATAACTAGTTCATTCTTTTCTAAAGAATATGACTTAGTAGAAGTAGAAAAAGTAATAGATAACTATTATTCTGAAATTGAGGTAGAAACTAAAAATGATGAAGACTTAATGCTATACTTTGGTCTATCAATAGATGATAGTGTATTACTTATGAGTAACTTTAATCCAAATGAAGATATTAAAGATATATCTGAACCAAACTTATTATTAATAATAAATAAGATTGATAAAGATAAAGTAAATGAATACTATGATGCACTTAAAGCTTTCACTCTTTCATATACGGAAAGAGAAAATGATAAAGAAGAGTTAGTTAAATTATATGAAAGTTCTATATTAAAGAAAGGTGACAATTATGTATATTATATAATTGGTACTAAGAATATAGAGATGGAAGAAGATTTAAACAAACTGTATAAATAAAAGAGTAGTTAATCTGCTCTTTTTTTGTTATAATAATAATAGGTGATGATATGAAAAAGTGTAATAATTGCGGAAATATAATAGATGATTTATATTTTCACTGCCCAAATTGTAAAAGTGATAATTTTGAAAAAATAATAGAAGAACCAAAAGAAGAAGTAAAAGAAGAAAAACAAGAGAATATTTGGTTACCTATTTTATTATTAATATTAGGAATTGCAGTATTAGGTGTAGGTAATTTTATATTTATATCTCTTAAAATGAGAGGTGATAATTCAGTTCTTCCACTTATTATATATATTGTGTTTGTACCAATAGGTCTAGCAATGATAATGGGACCATTTATATATCGTATAAAGAAGAAGAAAAATAAGAGGTAATACTATGAAGGAAGAAATCCAAAAAGAAGTAGATGAAGAATTCGAAAAGTATTTAAAAGAAGAAGCTAAGAACAAAAAAAAGAAATTCGAAATTGATTGGTATAAGATACTAGCAGTTCTTATCATGGCAGTTGGTCTTATTTCAACATTATGTTTTTTAATACCATTATTTATGAGATAATTTGACAAATGTTTATGAATTAATATAATAACATTTGTCTTTTTTTAGAGGTGATTAATATGAGTGGAACACTTTATGTAGTAGCAACTCCAATAGGAAATTTAAATGATATTAGTAAAAGAGCACTAGAAGTTCTTTCTAGTGTAGATATAATCGCATGTGAAGATACTAGACAATCAATTAAATTATTAAATCATTATGATATAAAAAATAAACTTATTTCTTATCATAAGTTTAATGAAAAAGGTAAAAGTGTATCTATAGTAGATGATTTATTAAATAATAAAAATGTAGCACTTATCTCTGATGCAGGTACTCCTTGTATTAGTGATCCAGGATATAATTTAGTAAGACTAGCAAGAGAAAATAATATTGAGGTAATAGGTATACCAGGAGCAAGTGCAACAGTAACAGCACTATCAGTGTCAGGACTATCTACATCAAGTTTTACTTTCCTTGGATTCTTATCACAAGATACTAGTAAGTTTAATGAAGAAATAGATTTAATAAAAGAATCTAAAGTAAGAACATTTATTATCTATGAATCACCTAAAAGATTAGTAAAACTAGTAGAAAAGTTAGATGAAGAATTTAATAATAGCAATATATATATAGCAAGTGATTTAACTAAGATACATGAAAGAGGATTCTTTGGTAAAACTAGCGAAGTATTAAATACTATTAAAAATGATTCTAATATAGAAAAAGGAGAATATGTATTAATATTAGAAAAAGATGATAATAGTGAAGAAAAAGAAGAATCATCTATATCTATAGAAGCACTTTTAATAGATACAATGATAAAGAATAATATAAGCTTAAAAGAAGCTATTAGTTACTTAAATGAGAATAATAAAAATCTTAAAAAGAATGATATATATAAAGCAAGTCTAAATTTAAAGAATATATTAGAGAGGTAACTCTCTTTTTTAGTTTGTATGCAAAACTTTACATATTCATTTTTCTAATATGTTGTCACTATAATACTAGTATAATATAATCAAGGTAGAAGGATAGTGATAATATGAAAAAGTATATATTACCAATATTATTAATGCTACTATTATTCCCAGTTACAGTAAACGCTGAGAAATGTGTTTCAATAAAAGGAACTGGAGATAATATAGGTGATGAAATAGCCTGTGGTAGTGAAGAGTTCTATGTAATAGATAACGATGGAACAAATATTAAGATGTTATCTAAATATAATCTTCTAACAGGAATAAATGTTTATACAGTAACTTTTGATGATGAAGAAGAACTACCTGATTTAAATAATGAAGAAGCAGTAGAAGCTTTTTGTGCTAGCAAATACCAAGGATTACATCTAAATGATAGGTATTTTCAAGATGCTGAATTAATGGATAATACTTTAATACCAAAATATAGATTTGGACCCAATAGCTCAGTAATATGCTATTATTCCTTTACTACTAATGAAACATACACAAAGCAAGATAAAAATGCAATAGGAGCACATGGTGGATCTTTAGGTAACCCTGAACCAGATCAAATAGGACTTTTATTTGCACCTAATTTTGACTTATTAGATAACTATGGTGAAATTTATGGTGGGCATTTTGTCGATGGTACTTTAAGTAATCATTATAATTATCCATTACTTGATTATAAGGATTACTTGGAAGAAAATGAATATGCTATACAAAATATTGAATTATTAAAAGCATCAGAATTAAATAAAATTATAAAGAAAATAAGTGGAAGAGAAATACCTTTTGAAGATTGGTATGAAAATAGTACAGTAATGGGTACTCACGATCTTTTCGATTTATTATTTACAGTATTTGGTAAAGTTAGTGATTTGTTACCAGAAGGATATGAGTGGCTATATAGTACTACTTACTGGTTAGAATCAGCAGAAATAGAAACTCATGATTATTATGATGAACACTTTCCGTTATTTATCGATACACTTGGATATCTATGCAGTGCAGATGAGTGCCTTTTCCCAGTTGGAGCAGGAGCAAGACCAGTTGTAACTATATTAAAATCAAATGTAAGACCAATGTATGATGTTAAAAGTGAAGACGCTCAGTATCTTGATATAGACTTAACAAGATATTCAAGCGGAGATACAGTTACATTTGGAGTAAAAAACAAGAATGGACTTAAAGTACAACATGTAAGCATTGTTGATGAAGATGGAAATAGTGTCACATTTAGATTATTAGAAAATGGATCATATGAATTTGTAATGCCATCAAGTGATGTTACAATTTCACTAGAGTATAGCGATGCTCTAGAAATACCAGATACTCTTAAAAATATGAGTATAATAGGAATATTTGCAATACTTGCAGCTATTGGTATTGGAGTAGTTCTAGTAGTAAAGAAAAAATAATAAAAAGTAGTAGAAATACTACTTTTATTTTGTATACAAAGTTTTACATATACACATTGTTAATTTATTGTAAACTATAGTGCTAGTATAATATAATTTTATTAGAAGGATAGTGATATCATGAAGAAGACTATTTTATTTATTATAATGCTTATATTAATCATTCCAGTTAGCGTTAATGCAGGACAAAGGAATAGTAATAAATGCAAAGCAATTACTGGAGATGGAACTCAAATTGGTGATGAAATAGTCTGTGGTGATGAACATTTCTATGTAATAGAATATGATGGAGCAAATGTAAGAATGTTATCTAAATATAATCTTTTATCAGGAATTAATGCATACGTACTTACATTTAATCATGAAGAAGTTTCTAATTTAAGTACGTATGAAGAGTATGCTACTTTTTGTGACAATAAATATCAAGAATTAAATTTAAATGAAAAGTATTTTAATGAAGAAAATAAAACTAATTTAAGTTACACACCACCTTATAGAACTGGAGAAGATGGCTCACTAATGTGTTATTATTTCTTTAATAATAATGTAGATGAAATAAAACAGGATAAAAATGCACTAGGAGCTCATGGAGGATCTTTAGGAAAGCCTGAACCAGACCAAATAGGAGTATTACATGCTCCTGGAAACACCATAATAAGTGATTTTAGTGATATTTATGGAGGACACTTTGTTGATGGAACTGTATATAACTATTTCTCAACAGATATATATGCTTATGAAGACTATTTAGATGAGAAAGACTATATTATAGAAAATATCGAATTATTAAGTGCTACAGATTTAAATAATATTATAAAGAAGTTAACTGATGAAGATATACCTTTTGAAGATTGGTATGATAATAAAATTGTAATTGGTACTAATGATTTTTATGATTTAAAGTTTACTGTCTTTGGAAAAATAAGTGAACTATTACCAGAAGGATATGAATGGTTATATAGTACTACTTACTGGTTACAATCAGCAGAGGCTATACCTTATCAAACTTACAGTGAATATCATAGTTTATTTATTGATACACTTGGATATTTGTGTAGCTCAAGTGAATGTCTTTTCCCACTTGGTGCAGGAATAAGACCAGTTGTAACTATATCAAAAACAAATATTGAAACATATAATGTTAAATCAAAAGATTTTGAATATATAAATATTGATTTAACTAGATATACTGAAGGAGAACCAGTAATTTTTGAAGTTAAAGATAAGAATGGATCAAAAGTAGAAGAAATTACTATAATAGATGAACAAGGCAATAGCGTACCATTTACATTATTAGAAAATGGAACATATGAGTTTGTAATGCCATCTAGTGACGTTACAATATCTCTTGTCTATAGTGATGCCTTAGAAATACCAGATACTCTTAAAAATATGAGTATCATAGGAATAATAGGAATATTACTTGTTATTGGAACTGGTGTAGTTATATTAATAAAAAGAAAATAAATAATTGGTAGTAGAAATACTACCTTTAATTAATTAGAAAGGAGGATGTATGTTAAAGAAAATAATAAAGATGAATATTATTATAATTATTCTTTTGATTGCAAGTTATATAACTGATTCTAGTTATAAAGAATATGTTATAGATACTAAAAGAGAAGAAATAATTCCTATCAATCAAGAAGTTATTGAAGAAGAAAATAATATTATAGAAGAACCTAAAAAAGAAGAGACTAATCCTCCTAAAGAAGAGAAAAAGCCACCTAAAGAAACTAGTAAACCTAGTACTAAACCAAGTACTACTCCAAAAGATAATAATTATACAATTACTAAAGGTGGAACATATGAAGTAAAAGGATCATATGAATGTATAATAATTAAAACTAATGAAGATATAGTATTAAACATTAATAACTTAACATTAAATTGTAATGATAATTATGCTATTAAAGGTGAATATGAAAAGACTCTTACTATTAATAGTAGTGGTACTAATAATATATCTGCAATTAGTTATAATGGTAATATTGTATTTAAAGGAAATGGTACTATTAATTTAAAGTCTAAAGAAGATGCAATTAAATCTAAAAAAAGTATTTATGTCTATAATGGAACATATAATATAACTACTAAAGATGGATATACTAGTAGATTTAATAAAGATAAAGAAACTCTTAAAGGAATAAAAGCAAAAAATACTATAGTCATCAATGATGGAGTATTTAATATTAATACTGCAGATGATGCAGTACACTCTGATGAAACAATAACTATAAATGGGGGAAAACTATCAATTAAATCAGGTGATGATGCAATTCATGCTGATAATAAAGTAACTATCAATAATGGAATAATAACTATAAGTAATACTTTTGAAGGTATAGAAAGTAAAGAAATATTAATTAAAAAAGGGGATATTAACATAAGTTCTGCTGATGATTCGATAAATGCAACAGGGGATAATAAAACTGGGGGAAGGGTTACAATAGATGGTGGAACTATTAAATTGTTTTCTAAAAATGACTGTATAGATAGTAATGGTAGCATAATAATAAATAATGGTAATATTTATTTGGATAGTTATAATCCTACTGGTAATACAGTAATAGATCATAATGATACTTTTGAGTTCAATGGTGGATTATTAATTGGAGTAGCAAGATCTAAAGGATTAGAAGATAATGGAGAAAAAACAAGTAGGTATCCAATGTTAGTAATAGATACTAAACCAACAAATGGAAATATTAAAATAGATAATATTAATTATTCAACAAAAATAGATGGATATAAAAGAATCATTATTGCAAGTAATACTCTTTTAGAAAAAGAATATACTTTAACTTTAGGAGACACAGCTTATAGTGTAAACCTACATAATGGGTTAAATAGCTATAATTACAACTAATATTGTAAATATATAAAATAAAGAAAATGTAAAGCTAAAAAAAAATTTTATTAAAATATAAAGGTTTTGATAAAAATGTGATAATTATCACATTTTTATTTTTTTTCTTATGCTATAATTGTACATATTCGGGGAAGAATAAAAAGGGCATTCACTTTTATTCGTCGAGTTTTATATAAATGTAGAAGTACTAATAATGGAGTAGTATTTCTATAAAGAGAGAGGTAATAATATGAAAGAAGAATGGAATGGATTTAAAGAAGGTATATGGCAAACTAGAGTAGATGTAAGAGACTTTATTCAAAAGAATTTTACTTCATACGATGGTGGAGAACACTTCTTAAAAGGTAGAAGTAAGAAAACAGATAAGGTATGGACTAAATGTGAAAAACTATTAAAAGAAGAGTTAAAGAAACATGTTTTAGATATAGATGTCGATAACATGAGTGCTATAAATGCATTTGATCCTGGTTATATAGATAAAGATAATGAAGTAATAGTAGGACTTCAAACAGATAAACCACTTAAGAGAATAGTTAATCCTTATGGTGGAATGAGAATGGTTTCACAAGAGTTAGAAGCTTATGGATATACTCTTAATCCTACTGTAGATAAATACTTTAATACTTTTAGAAAGACACATAATCAAGGTGTATTTGATGCTTATACTCCAGAAATTAGAAAAGCAAGACATGTTGGATTATTAACAGGACTTCCTGATGCATATGGAAGAGGAAGAATAATTGGAGACTATAGAAGAATAGCTCTTTATGGAATAGACTTCCTTATGGAACAAAAGAAGTATGACTGGGAACATGTTTATCTAGGAAGAATGGATGACGAGCTAATTAGATTAAGAGAAGATTTAGCAATGCAGTATAGAGCTCTTGATGAAATAAAGAAAATGGCTCTATCATATGGATGTGATATATCAAAACCTGCTAAAAATGCAAAAGAAGCAGTACAGTGGACATACTTTGGTTATTTAGCTGCTATTAAAGAAAATAATGGAGCAGCTATGAGTCTAGGTAGAGTAGATGCGTTCTTCGATATATATATTAATAGAGATTTAAAAAATAAAACATTAACTGAAGAAGAAGCACAAGAATTGATAGACCAATTTGTCATTAAGTTAAGACTAGCAAGACACTTAAGAACTCCAGAATATGATGAGTTATTCTCAGGAGATCCTACATGGGTTACATGTTCTTTAGGTGGAATAAATATAGATGGAAAAAGTATGGTTAATAAGACAAGTTATCGTATTATTAACACACTTACAAATCTTGATCCATCACCAGAACCTAACATGACAGTACTATGGGCACAAAACTTACCAGAAAAGTGGAAAAAATATTGTGCAAAGATGAGTATTAAGACTGATTCAATTCAGTATGAAAATGATGACATAATGAGACCAATATATGGTGATGATTATGCTATCGCTTGCTGTGTTAGTGCAATGCGTGTAGGAAAAGACATGCAGTTCTTTGGAGCAAGATGTAATTTAGCTAAGACACTTTTATATTCAATCAATGGTGGAATAGATGAAGTAAAAAAAGAAAAAGTTATCGAAGGTTTCGATATAATGGATGATGAATATCTAGACTTTGATAAAGTAAAAGAAAGCTATTTCAAGATGATAGAAAAAGTAGCAGAAGTTTATTCTAATGCTATGAATATAATCCATTATATGCATGATAAATATGCTTATGAAGCAGGACAAATGTCTTTACATGATACTAATGTTAATAGATTAATGGCTTATGGAGTAGCAGGCCTTTCAGTAGCAGCAGACTCTTTATCAGCAATTAAATATGCTAAAGTTAAACCAGTTCGTGATGAAAATGGAATAGCCGTAGACTTCATTATCGAAGGAGATTTCCCTAAGTATGGAAATGATGATGATAGAGTAGATGATTTAGCAAAACAAATACTAGAAAAGATGCATTTAGAGCTTTCTAAACATAAACCATATAGAAATGCTCATGTTACATTATCAGTACTTACAATTACATCAAATGTAGTATATGGTCAAAAGACTGGATCAACTCCAGATGGAAGAAAAAAAGGAGAACCATTCGCACCAGGAGCTAATCCAATGCATAATAGAGACACATCAGGTGCACTTGCAAGTTTAAACTCAGTTGCCAAACTAGATTATGCTAACTGTTGTCGTGATGGAATTAGTAATACATTCTCTATAGTCCCTTCTGCACTAGGAAAAGATAAAGATGAAAGAGTAAATAACTTAGTTCAAATGATGGATGGATACTTTGTTCAAATGGCACATCACTTAAACGTTAACGTACTTAATAGAGAAACATTAATTGATGCTATGAACAATCCAGAAAAATATCCACTATTAACAATAAGAGTATCTGGTTATGCAGTAAGATTTAATAGATTAACAAGAAAACAACAGGAAGAAGTTATATCTAGAACATTCCATGAGAAATTATAATGGGTAGCATTAATAGTATAGAATCTATGGCTCT
>JAEEGL010182516.1_pt1 | contig 33563 bp, 30 predicted proteins | sample 9134231 | NCBI WGS metagenome assembly JAEEGL01 (sample SAMN16246548, study PRJNA631951) | gut metagenome | biome: gut microbiome; feature: rumen; material: fiber-attached | host: Bos | place: Iran: Karaj | collected 2018-10 | reverse complement strand
GAGGCCAAGCGCACCTGTGTGGATGTGGCGAAGGGCAGACAGCAGGCAAAACTCTATGCGGACCTGATCGAAAAGAAACAGGGGTGCCGGCCGGTGGTTTTTCTGACGAACGGTTTTGATACCAGAATCGTTGATAACCAGTATCCGGAGCGCAAGGTTGCGACCATCTATTCCAAACGCGACCTGGAAAAGCTATATAATCTGCAAGCGATGCGCAGCCGTTTGAATTATGTTGTGGTCGATAAGGGCATTGCAGGACGATATTATCAGGAAGCCGCAATCAAGGCGGTATGCGATAGCTTTGGTGCGAAAAACCGCCGCAAAGCTCTGCTGGTCATGGCAACCGGTTCCGGCAAAACCCGCACGGTGATTGCACTTTGCAAAGTACTGCTCGATCATGGATGGGTAAGGAATATTCTATTTCTGGCAGACCGGAATTCTCTGGTCACACAGGCCAAAAGGAATTTCGTGAATCTCCTTCCGGATTTATCCGTGACAAACCTTTGCGAGGAAAAAGACAATTATCAGGCGCACGGCGTGTTTTCTACTTATCAGACGATAATGAACTGCATCGACGCGGTGCGTGATGATGAAGGAAAGCTGTTTTTATGCGGTCATTTTGACCTGTTAATCTGCGACGAAGCTCACCGATCTATTTATAATAAATACAAAGATATATTTAATTATTTCGATGCGCCATTGGTCGGTCTTACGGCCACGCCGAAGGATGAGATCGATAAGAATACTTATGAGATTTTCGAGTTGGAAAACGGCGTGCCGACGTATGGTTATGATCTGGCGCAGGCTGTGAAGGATGGCTATCTTGTAGATTTCATGTCTGTGGAAACGACGCTTAAATTCATTCAGCAGGGCATCGTTTATGATGATCTGTCTGATAAAGATAAGCAGGCTTACGAAGATACTTTCAAGGATGAAGATGGTGAACTGCCGGAGAGCATTGCATCTTCTGCCCTTAATGATTGGATATTTAATGCAGATACAATTCGCGAAGTGCTGCATATCCAGATGATGCATGGTCTGAAAATCGATTACGGCAACAAGATCGGCAAGACCATCATCTTTGCGAAGAACCACAACCATGCAGAGAAAATACTGGAAATATTCGGGAAGGAATACCCGCATCTGCACGGCTATGCGAAGGTAATCGATAACTACATGACCTATGCGCAAAGTGCGATTGATGATTTCTCCGATCCGAAGAAGATGCCTCAAATTGCCATCTCTGTCGATATGCTCGATACCGGTATCGATGTGCCCGAAGTTTTGAATCTGGTCTTTTTCAAAAAAGTCATGAGCAAAGCCAAGTTTTGGCAAATGATTGGCCGAGGCACTCGCCTGTGCCCGGCGCTCCTGGACGGCGTGGATAAAAAGATGTTTTATATTTTTGATTTCTGCGGGAATTTTGAATTCTTTCGCATGAATAAAACCAAACCCACCGCAAACTTGCTCGCACTTCAGGGGGCTATCTTCAATCTGCAGTTCGAAATTGTATATAAGCTTCAGGATTTGAATTATCAGACCAAAGAGCTCGTCGCCTATCGGAATGCGCTTGTGGAACATTTGACCGGCAAAGTGCAGGAACTGAACCGGGAGAATTTCGCAGTTCGACAGCATTTGCGCTATGTGGATCAGTATGCCGTAAAGGAAAACTATCAGGCGCTGACCTATGAAGACACGCTCGTAGTTCGCGAGGAGCTTGCACCTCTGATCGAACCGGAAAAAGATGATGCCAGGGCATTGCGATTCGATGCCTTGATGTATGGCATTGAGCTGGCCTATCTGATCGGTGAGAAATATACCCGCGCCAGACATGACCTGATGAAAAAGGTGTCTGCCATCGCGAGTGTGGCCAATATTCCGGAAATCATGATGCAGGCGGAACTGATCGATAAGATTCTGCACACCGATTATCTGGATCATGCGGACATCAATGATTTTGAACATATTCGTGAAAACCTGCGCGATCTGATGAAATATATACCGGTCAGCAGGATCATTTACGATACGAATTTTGAGGATGAAGTCCTTTCTATAGATTGGAAAGCGTCAGAACTGGAAAACGATGATCTGAAGAACTACAAGGCAAAGGCAGAATATTACGTTCGTCAGCATCAGGATAATGCAGTTATCGCGAAGCTGAAGGAAAACATTCCATTAACGACGGATGACGTGAAAGTTCTGGAAGAAATCCTTTGGAGCGAAGTCGGCACCAAGCAGGAATATGAGGCCGAATATGGCGAAAAGCCGCTCGGGGAGTTCGTGCGAGAAATCGTCGGGTTGGATATGAATGCAGCTAAAGCGGCCTTTGCTGAATATCTGGATGAAACCTATTTGGACAGCCGGCAAATATACTTTGTGAATCAAATCGTGGAATATATCGTTCACAATGGCATGATGCGGGATTTGTCCGTATTACAGGAAACACCGTTCACAGATCGTGGCAGCATCGTGGATATTTTTTCGGATTTATCCGTTTGGATGGGAATACGAAAGGTCATCGACCAGGTCAACGCGAATGCGGTGGCGGTGTCATATGGATAGAGTGTTTGTATTTTTTGTGCCCGCTATTCGCTGCGCGAACGCAGTCAGTTACTTCATTATAGGACAATCCGATTATGCCTAAAGAGATACAGCCAAAAGACACGACAAGAGCTGCTGCATATGCGCTCTGGATGAAAGCGCCAAATCCGATGGTCACTTTTTTCAAAACGTTTGATGTGTCAAATCTTGTGAAGATTAGCAAAAAGAAGCATTTGAAATTCAATATGCTTCTTGACTACTGCATAGGAAAAGCTGCAGCGCCAATTAAAGAGTTTTATATTTTGCCGGTCGGAGAACGATTACTGCAATATGACGCAATTGCAGTAAATACCATTGTAAAAAACAAGACTGGTGAAGTCAGTTCCTGCGACATTAGTTTTTCAGATGATTTGGATACTTTTAACCGTGAGTATATTGAACAAACCAATCAGGTTGCCGAAAGCTGTGTGGACAGAGATTTATCTGATAATTGCATGGTTATTGGTACATCTGCAATTATTGATACCGAAATCGACGGTGCTGTTGGAATGAACAGCGGTATATTCAATAATCCGTTTATGATATGGGGAAGATATCGAAAAAAGCTATTTCGATATGATTTGCCAATATCTTTTCAGTTTCATCATACACAGATGGATGGCGCTCACGCGGGACGATTTCTGGAAAATCTCCAGGAAGAAATTAACCATTTGAAATAGTTTTGTTTAATCATCCACTGATTAGGGGGAAATCTGCGTTTATCGTTACAGATTTTGCATATTTTGCAAAATCTGTAACATTAAACATAATAATTGACCGTAACTCGCTGCGCTTCGCGTCACGACACGCCCCTACAGCTCGCTGATGCCCGCTCTCGTTGTGCGATACACGCCCTTTATATCATTTTATGTCTATTTGTACTCGTACCGTAACAAGAAGTTCGCTGTTGTTGCGATGTGGTTTCGAGTGTGATTCGTGCATACTTTTTGCATAACGCATGATGCTTCTTTTTTTTAGAGAAAAAAGAAGATTTTATTCACTCTTTAACAGGTATGTCTATGAAAAAACTCACACTCCTTACACTCGCCATTACTTCTATCGCACTCGTCAGCAGCTGCGGCGCAAAACAAGAAAACCTTAAATCCAATGCCGATGTTCAACAGACCGCAGACGCCCCCACCATTGCTGCCCCCGCAGACGCTCCCACCGTTGCTGACGCGCCATCTGATGCTCCTGCTGAGCCAGCGCCTTCGGTCGACGCAAAACCTGCCTCTGGTGATGGTATTTTTAAATATACGATCACGACAGATGTTAATGATTTTGAGATCGCGAAACTTCTTGGTCAAGAAATAAATAATATCGAAATCCTCGTTGCGATGAATTCGGTGGGTGGCAAATATCCCGTCAAGTATGACCTCGACTGCGATGGTGACGGCGATTTTGAATATAAAGGCCTGGCGGATAATCAGAAATGTATCTATAAAAAGAACTCGGGCAAACATCAGATCTGGGTGCGCGGCGAAATACCCGCGATGTTTTTGTGTGCCAGAAAACTGGATGACGTTAATTGTGGCCCAGAGGTTCCGGAAGAACAAAAAAATAGACTGTGCGATGCGCCGCTGGAAAAGGATCATAGTTCAGAAGGCGTCATTTCAATCGACAGTTGGGGCAATGTATCGTGGAAAAGCATGAAATTGTTTGCCTCAGAGTGTCAGGCGCTCAACAAACTACCTCAAGACAGTCCGGATTTGAGTCAGGTGAAAGATATGAGCTGGATGTTCGCATTAGCCACATCTTTCAATCAGCCGCTCGAAGCCTGGGATGTGTCAAATGTCACCAATATGCGCGGGATGTTTTTGGCTGCTTATTCGTTCAATCAGCCGCTTGAGAAGTGGGATGTGTCAAACGTCACCGATATGAGCACGATGTTTGGAGATGCTTTTCCGTTCAATCAGCCGCTTGAGAAGTGGAACGTGTCAAACGTCACCAATATGAAGGATATGTTTTGGGCCGCCAGGTCGTTCAACCAGCCGCTCGACAAATGGGACGTATCAAATGTCAACGATATGAGCGAGATGTTTTCTGGTGCGGAAGCGTTTAGTCATTATCCGAAAAACTGGGTCGTTCCTGCTGATAAGTCAAAGGATATGTTCACAGCCACGAAGGTCGAAGCCGAAGCTAAAAAATCGCCGCTAAAGACGAAATAGTATATTAATATAATAATATATATGATTGCGCGGGCTATTGGCGCAGCCAATACGCCCCGCGCGCTCCGGCTATTGTCAATCGCGCCGTGCGGTCCGTACGGCGCGATTGACAATACGCCTCCGCAAAGCCGCTATCGCTGCGTGATACGCGGCTTTTTCATATGAAGTAACCACCGCTGTCACATAGGCCAAGCCCAAATCATCGGGCTCCCGAAATCATAATATCCTGTTGTTCTGCTCACATGCGCCGCAATTGGCACATCCATTACAAATGAGTCTGCTTGCACACATCTGGCAACGATCGCGATATTGTTTTTTGTATAATGCCGATTCGTGAATCGGAAAACCGAGCTCATCCATGAGTTTAAATTCGATGGGTCTGCCCTCGTAATTCATACCCGATTTGAACGCCTGTTCGCTTTGTAATGTTTTGCTGGGCAAATGATATCGTTTGCCGTCTTTGATAAAGACAGTTCCCGTTTCGATAAAACAAAAACGGGTATTGGTTTGTATACATTCGTCGTGCAGCGTTTTTACCCAGTCGTAGTGACACGGCCTTGCGCCGTCGTAATTTTCGCCACCGCAAATGACCTCGTCGATGCAGTTCGTCTGCAGCCACGGTGCAAGCGAAACGGGGCCGATAAATGGTGCGCACATCACCCCTTTGTGTTTGAACGGCAATTCCATCAGCAGGGGCATGCGCTCATCCGCACGACGTTGATTTTCGCATGTGACGTGAAAAAAGATATTCTCCCAGCCAGCCCCCCAGTTTGGCGGCAAACATTCGCGCACTCGCTGTGGGCGTTTTGTTATTAATATAAACACAACATCGGGGCGCATTTTCATCATGCGCCAGGCTTCGGGGCGCCATTCGTCGGCTTCCTGCAAAAAGAAGTCTGATGTCATACATACGCGAATCTGTTCGCCGCTTTGTATTCTGTATCCGCCATTTCTCGTTTTCTGAATCGGATAATCAAAACCATTCTTCGTCTGATAGATCACACTGCCATCGGCATCCCTCAACGAATCGAGATAATACATATAGCAGTTTTGACAACCTTCACTGCATTTTCTGCAGCCATGCCATGGATTCCAGATATCATGCATTGCGTTATACCAATAGCGAATCACCCCCTCACGTCAATCCCTCTCCATAACACACCATTAGCCTTTGGGCGAGTATATTTTTTCGCTCGCTTAGCGCCGTGTCCCACGGCTCTACAGCTTGCTTTCGCGGCTATCGGCTGCGCCGATACGCCGCTTTGCGCTCCCCTATGTGCTCGACCGCAACGCGGTCTGCGCACATACGGCTCGCGAAAACCATTACACATGTGTACACAGAATTTGCTAGACACTGACTGGCATTTTACGGAAGATGTCACTTAAGCGGCGGTGAAACACATACACACACTGACCGCAGATTCTGATTTAAAAATTTTAATAGTTCTGATCTAAAAACCGACGGAATTCAGCTTCCTGTTGTTACCGATCTGGCAAATAGAGTTGGTATCGGCTCACAAACAGTTGATTGGAAATCCTCTGCAGCGCGTATTGCATGGTCAGTTTATCTCGCTTGTTTCCCAATTATTCACATTGTTTTCAATGTAATGCCATACCCGTTCAAAATCATTTTGATCAAAAATGATGGAATCATAAAATCTGGGTTGCCATTTAAATGGAATATGGTTGGCATTGGCATATTGGGTGACCGCGCCTTTAAATCGACCAATAACCAATCCCAATGATCCACGTTTTGGGGTAATGGATGCCATATATTCAGAATTGATCGTAGGCGCGTGTCGTGACACGCGCCCGCATTGATTGGGCGCATCCGGTATTGTAGGCGCGTGTCGTGACACGCGCCTACATTGATTTGATACGCCATCATTCCATGTTTTTCCACGAACATCAATCATGATAATGAAACGGACATGATCGGGCATAACCACCCATGATGGAACAAATGTATATGGATAATGATCCATAATTTTGGGGATTTCATCATCCACAAATTTCCCCAATTGCGACAAATGCATTTGATTACGGCCTGTTTCCAAATTTCGTGTAATTTCATCAAACGCATGAATACGGTTTTTGACCGTAAGCGTTATAAAATAAATGCCTTCGTAATAATTCCACCAATCTGCACGGATCGTTCCATTATGATGCAAATTATTATTAACAGTCATAATTTACCCTCGGTGTATCCAACCGCATAAATCAGGCGAAGATGTGACCAGCTCAATTGGCTACACAGTGTGTAGCTTTTTTTAAGATTCGGAAACGCGCAGTAGAACTGCCTTTCCACCATTCCTCATATTTCATCGTCATTTCGTAATACCTCCCAATGTCCTCCCTTGTCAGGACCGATACGCTGAATGTAACCATTTGATTTAAGGAATGAAAGGTGCCTTTTAATAGTGCGTTCCGGAATTCCAGTTGCAGTTTGAATTCCTTGAATCGTTATTGTAGGATCATTTGATAACGCTTTAATTACCTCCATTTGAGATAGACTGATTGATACGTCATCTTTATTTTCAGTTTTCTGGGCCACTTGGTCAGATTTCTGGGCCACTTGGTCAGATTTCTGGGCCACTTGGTCAGATTTCTGGGCCACCTTGTCAGTTTTCTGGGCCACTTTGTCAGTTTTCAGTCCACCTTTTTCGGTTTTCTGGGCCACTTTGTCGGTTTTCTGGGCCACATTGTCAGTTTTCTGGGCCACTTTGTCAGTTTTCAGTCCACTTTTTTCGGTTTTCAGTCCACCTTCTTCATTTTCTTGGGTCACATTCTTCCGATAAATATTGACCCGCACAGAGGATTCCATATCGATGAATTCGGGTTCCTGCAGACCGGATTCAATGCACGAATCCGCGATTTTGCGAAAACCGCTGCCCCAGTTCTCAATGATATTCATATAGGCGAGCGCGCGGGCGAGTGCGTGATTGCGAATGCACGATTGACCAACTTTCATTCTGGCAATGGTCATACCCATCGGAAGCGACCCTGGCGAAGTGACTTCGAGACGATTGTCGTAAAGCGCCACCTGAATGCATGACGGTTCGAGATCGTATCATTCGGTATACCGACAACCCTGTGCGTCTGATCCTCAACGCCGATGATAATCTTTCCGCCGAGCGTATTCGCAAATGCCACGACCGTCTTGAGATAATGTAAACTCTTAGGCGTCAGCGTCTCCTTGAATTCGACGTTTCTGGATTCCCCCGCGATGATGTCATTTAACGTGAGCATAATGCACTCCTAATCCCTGATTTCGCCTCGCCATGCGCGTCTTGCGCACGTATCATCTCTCCATAACTCGCTTTTACACATGATGCAACTCGCTGCGCTCCGTCTCACGACACGCCCCTAGAGCTCGCTGTGCCCGCTCTCGCTGCGATACACGCTGTTTATATCATTTTACGGCTATTTGTACCCGCCCCGTAACATGAAAATCGCTGTTTTACGATGTGTTTTTTTTGGACAATTTGTGCATTATTTTTGTATAATAATGGTGCTTCTTTTTTAAAGAAGATTTACATGCACTCCCTAACAGGTATTGCCATGAAAAAACTCACGCTCCGTACACTCGCCTTCGCTTCGCTCGCGCTCCTCTGCAGCTGCGGCACAAAACAGGAAGCCTCTAAACCCGCTGACGATGTTCAACAGACCGCAGACGCCCCCACCGTTGCTGCTGACGCGCCATCCGACGCTCCTGCTGAGCCAGCGCCTTCGGTCGACGCAAAACCTGCCTCTGGTGATGATTTCTTCAAATATACGATCACGACAGATATCGATGCTGATGGGGATAATATCGATATCCTCGTTGCGATGAATACGAACGGTGGGCAATACTCCGTTAACTATGACCTCGACTGCGATGGTGACGGCGATTTTGAATATAAAAACAAGACGGATAATGGAAAATGTACTTATAAAAAGAACTCGGGCAAACATCAAATTTGGTTGCGCGGTGAAATACCCGCGATGTTTTTGTGCGAAAGAATACTACGGCGCTGTCCGAAGGGCGTAGTAAATTGTGACTATAAATCGCACGGTGAGCCGAAAGAACAAGATGACAGTTATATTGCTATTGTTTCAATCGATAGCTGGGGCAATGTACCGTGGAAGAGTATGCTTAATTTTGCCGCAGAATGTGAAGTGCTCGAAAACCTTCCGAAAGACAGCCCTGATCTGCGTCAGGTGAAAGATATGAGCGGGATGTTTGCTGGCGCCACGTCTTTCAACCAGCCGCTCGAAGCGTGGAACGTGTCCAACGTCACTAATATGAGCGGGATGTTTGTTGGCGCCACGTCTTTCAACCAGCCGCTCGAAGCGTGGAACGTGTCCAACGTCACTAATATGAGCGTGATGTTTGGCCGCGCTGAATCTTTCAACCAGCCGCTCGAAAAATGGGATGTGTCCAACGTCACCAATATGCAGGCAATGTTTTGGAGCGCCAGGTCGTTCAACCAACCGCTTAATACGTGGAATGTGTCCAACGTCACCGATATGACCGCGATGTTTCGTCATGCCAAATCGTTCAATCAGCCGCTTGAAAAGTGGAACGTGTCTAATGTCACCAATATGAGAGTGATGTTTGATGGCGCTGAATCTTTCAACCAGCCGCTCGAAGCGTGGAACGTGTCCAACGTCACCGATATGGGCTCGATGTTTCAGGGTGCTGTATCTTTCAACCAGCCGCTCGACAAGTGGAACGTGTCTAATGTCACCGATATGAGCTGGATGTTTGGCTATGCCAGCTCGTTCAATCAGCCGCTCGATAAATGGAACGTGTCAAATGTCACTTATATGAGTTATATGTTTAGAGATGCGAAAGCGTTTAGTCATTATCCGAAAAAATGGGTTGTTCCTGATCCGAAAACCCAGAAACTCTTATCAGAAAACCCGAAATTGATCCTTTCTACACGTTTTTCCACGGATATGTTCAAAGGCACGAAAGTCGAAGCGCAAGCCAAGAAATCGCCATTAAAGACGAGAAAAGTTAGCCTTGAGTAAGACTCGCCGTTAAAGACAAAATAATATTTGTATGATTGCGCGGGCTATTGGCTTTGCCAATACGCCCGACGCGCTCCGGCTATCGGCTGCGCCGATACGCCGCTTCAAAGCCGCTATCGCTGCGCGATACGCGGCTTTTGCTGCTTTTTATATCGCAGCTGTCAATGCGATATATAATCCTTATCCCTTATCATCACTCGTTTCCACGATTTGTGATTCATTGCCAGCCTCTTTCTTGTCTGTATATGTCATAAATATGATGGCACTGGCTGTTATCACAAACCCAAGAATGATGTATATCGTGAGCGGCTCGTTAAACAACGCAACACCGATGCAGATAGCGGTGATTGGCTCCATCACGCCGAGGATGGCTGTTGTCGTCGCACCAACCGTACGTGTGGCATATGTCATGGTAACAAGCGAACCCACGGTCGGCACAAGTCCTAGTCCCATCACCAGACCGAATTCTTTCCAATCAAAAATCGGGGCAATACCATGCGGAATGGCTTGAACAAAAAATAGAATACTTCCGACCAAAAGGGTTATCATCCCGAGGAATGATGCCGAAATCTTTTTGATTCGCTTGCTGCAGTTCACAATTACGAGATAGAATGCATACGAGAGCGCAGACAAGAATGCCAGCAAAAATCCGGGCCAGTGATATTCGGCGGAAGCATCGGGATGGCAAAGCAATACGACGCCAATGAACGAAACCGCGATGGCAAGCCACTTCTGCCATGTCGGATATTTCTTCATCGCGACCATGATGATGGCAACCAGGACGGGTTCTGTATATATAATTGTCGTGGCAATGCCCGATGGAATATAATGGTATGAATTGAACAGGAGCAGGCTGCTCAAAGAAAAGAGAATGCCGAGTACAAGCAAAAGCCAGAATTGGCGAAACGTAACTTTTCCCAGCGTGCGTCGGCACAGACAATAGATGAACATACAGATGGTGGCAGAACCATATCGATAAAACAAGACCGTATCCACCGGCATTTGATACTCAGTGATAAGCGGTAGGCCAAACAGTGGATTGGTGCCATACGCAACACCCGACAGAACGCCGCACAGATACCCATAAAGCCGCTTATTTCTTTGGATTGAATGGCTCATTTAAAGATTTGTACTCCATTTGGGAACCGCCTCGGTTTCGGTGATGTCTGTGTATTACCACGGTTGCATGCGCCGCGCATGGAAAAGCAGGAAACACAGCGGATTTCATATTGCGAACTTCTGGTGCCCACTATTTCCACATTTCGATGAGGCGTTCTGCTTCTTCCTTGATTTCTTTGTCGCTGGTGGAGTCACAGAGCGCTTCAAGCGCGTCGATCGTTTCGGATCTGCACGTAAATTTACATCCATAGTAGGGATCCAGGTATTTATCCAGGCAGTTGAGCATGCGAATGACATGCACATTTTCTTCGCAGAACAACATTTCCGTGATGCTTTCAATCCCATCCTGCGCTGCCATTTCTTCGAGTTTGCCGTATGGATCGAGGAATTTGCCGTAAGGCCCGGTGTGGTCTTCAAGGCTTTCTACGCTTTGAATGTCGCTTCTGTAAAAAATGACATAGACGATTTGCAGGCTTTCTTCAAAAATGCCGAATTCGTGTTCGTCGTAATCTGCATTATTATAGCTGCAGATGCCGTCAAATACATCGCCGTGTATATCGGTGATTCTCACGCACTTGCCGTCAAATTGGTTCAGATTCATCACTGTTTTCCTTTTTTCGCTTTTGGGGCGGGAAGATCACTGGCTATGCTGCGGATGAGTCTGCCCGTGAACTCGATATCATCGATATCTGCGGCAAGCATCTCTTTGGCGCCATCGTATGGAATCGCCATGGACAGTGTTGTTCCGGTATCCGCCTGCAATTTCATCGCAGATTGCGTGGCTTTGAGCAACAAGCGATTGTCATAGATTCCGCCCACAACCTTTCCCTGATAATAGAGCACATATTCTCCCATCATCGGCCGGTACGACAGTTCCCTGAGCTCAGAAAGCTGCCCCAGAACATAATCCAGATAATCTTTGGTTGAAGCCATTCAAAACCTCCTTGTACATTCTATATTTCCAGACCACTGATCGCTGCGCCTGCCTTCTGCGAATTCATTGAACAATGCATATTGCATGTTTAAATGCATCCACAAATTATCGGAACGCCAAAGGCAGAGTTCCATAGAATCTGCCCAATAACGAACCAGTTCGCGATTATAATCCGTAATGATAAATTTTCAAACTCAAGTTTCGCATCTTCGAAAACAAGCATTTTGTTGGGATATAGTGGTGGTGACATGAAAATGTGATATAACAAGCACATAGAAACATGTGAATGTACACCCAGGGGGGCGCGCAGGGTAACCCCTGTTTAGATGATCCGGCTGCGTGGTAATCGCATCCCAACAAATATCGTTGTATATGAATCGATAATTTGCTAAATTATTGCACTGGTGATGGCTGCGGTCATATAGATTGCTTTGTTTCGGCTGCCAAAAGAGGTAAAAATTGAGATTATATCTATTTATTCTGTTGGGATTGTTATGTATCGGATGTTCCCAAAAAAACGAAGGCTGCAAGGACTGGAGCCAGATCGCCGACGATCCGACGTCTCCGCTGCGCGCAGTCCCCGTCGAAGCCCCCGGCCTCCCCAACCTGTTCAAGGTCAGCGATGATTTGTACCGCTCCGCACAACCCGAAGTGGGCGGCATGACCTCGGCCAAAAAACTTGGCATTAAAACGGTGATTTCACTCCGCGAAACCGAGCTCGACCGCGAGCTCAACGAAAAAGAACAAACCGGTCTGAACCTGATTCATCTCCCAATCGTCACCTGGAACGTCAGGGATGAAAACATACTCGACGCCATGCGCGCGATTCGCGACGCGCCCAAACCCATCCTCGTCCATTGCCGCCACGGCGCTGATCGCACCGGCCTCACGGTCGCCATGTATCGAATCGTTTACCAGGGATGGGAAAAAAGCTGCGCCAAACAGGAGCTCGTCAACGGCGGATTCGGATACCACGCCATCTGGATAAATATACCAAAAGAAATCGATAATGCCGACATCGACGCGATTCGCCAAAACCTTGGTGTCCACCCCTGATTGCGGCTTCGAAAACGATTCTGACTGTGAATGATTGGAATGGCTTCGCTATCGCTTCGCGATACGCTCGCCGGCGCGGTCTATGCGCTGTTCGCGCATACGCCCGCGCTTCCTATATGTGCGACTATATATATACTCGCTGATTTATCAATCTTGTATCACCGGAATGCATTTTTCGTATTAAATATTTGTTGCAGGCTGAATCGTATCACTTCTTAATTCTTAAATCGTATTGTTTTGGGGTGTAATTTGGGGTTTGGGAAATACTGGTCTGACGCCTGTCCTCGCAAAAGTCTTGGTTGACGTCACAGCTATGGAATTCCGGATTGCCATGACTATAGCTTTCTGGCAAATTTTCTCGGGAATCTCTGTTTCTATATTCGCAGTTCTCAACGTCGGCATCACATGATTTATAGCAGCCGTTTGTGATAACACTGATCGTTGCAAATAGTATTACACATAAAAATGAATGTCGGTGCTTTTTTGAAAATTTGGTTTTATCGACGTGGTCCTTCTTATTCATGCTGGCGATATCTGTGATTGTTTTCATGATGTTTCGAATTCTCCGTTGTCTCTTCTGAATGCTGTATGATTTAAATCACAGCAGAATAACGATAGCATGAGGATTGGGTAAAAGCAAGCCTTCGGTAGCTGCGCAACCGGGCAACAGGCATATAAGCCCTGACTTTTGCGATGACTGTTCAGTAACGAATTTGCTCGTTTGCATACAGTTTTCTTGACTGGAAAACGTAAATCGGGATAAACAATGCGGCCAAATGCGGCATTCGATTGGATTCGGTGCCGTTTTCGGCATCATGTTTCTATCCGGAAACTAGCCGATCGCTAGAGTCAATCTGAGGTTCTATTGCGAAGATGAATTGTCAAATCTCAGCGACGCAGAACTCGAAAAACTCATGAGGAAATAGATAAATCGGTTTATTCATTGGAGCATCGGATTTGGAAATGGTCTTGGAAAACAATCGTTTGTTGCTTCGTCCCTGGTCGGAATCCGATGCAACTGAATGCTGTCGGTATGCGCAGAATCCCAAATTAGGCCGCTTTACCGGGTGGCCTCCGCATACAAGCGTTGATGATAGCATGCGAATTATCCGGGATACGCTCATGCGTCCGGAGACGTATGCCATTGTCTTAAAAGAAACAGGACTTCCCATCGGATGCATTGGGCTTCTGCTTGGCGATAAAAGACGTTTAACGGATAAACCGGACGAATGTGAAATCGGCTATTGGCTTGGAGAACCCTTTTGGGGACAGGGGATTACCCCGGAAGCTGCGAATCTTTTATTGCTTCATGCCTTTATCGACTTAGGCATGAAAAAGATTTGGAGCGCTTATTATGATGGCAATATACAGTCAAAACGTGTTTTGGAGAAATGCGGCTTTCATTACGAACGGACGATAGATGAAATCGACGTTCCGTCACTCCACGAAAAACAAAAAGCACACGTCAATTGTCTCGCCCGGGATGAATGGATAGAGCATATCAAGAAAAATGCTGTCACAGATGAAGTTACGCCCGATCCGAATAACGTATTTCCGATTCAGAATTATTAAATGTTCATAAATATAAGCCAACGATATATAACTCCAGTATTATTGTGGGCGATTTCTCGTAATTTAGCGATCTCGATTATCCAATTTTTCTATTGGTTAGCTTAAAATGCAGCCGACCGCGTATTTGCGGCACGCAAATAGCGGGCGGCAAAAGGGTGTAGCGAGCCTGTAGAGACGTGTCGTGACACGTCTCTATGGCGAGCAAGCCCGACACGCGGGGCGTATCGCGCATGCGATAGCCCGCGCAGCACCATGAATTCGATGTTGTTATAATATAGTTTTTGTGCTAGATAGAACATGTATTCGCATCTTTGCGTTACGATGCATTTATCGATATCGATTACAGGTATGACTATGAAAAAGTTCACGCTACTCACACTCGCCATTGCTTCGATTGCCATTGCCGACAGCTGCAGTAAAAACCAGGAAGCCCCTAAATCGGCTGCCAGTGTTCAACAAACCGAGTCTGCAGCAGCACCAGGTTCTGACGATGGTATCTTTAAATATACGATCACGACAGACATATCGGACGATTCAGTCGACGATGAATGGGATGATTCAGCAATTATTGAAAATAACATGATTGAAATCCTCGTTGCGGTGAATTCGGTGGATGGGCAGTACCCCGTCAACTATGACCTCGACTGCGAAGGCGACGGCGAGTTTGAATATCAAGGCCTGACCGATTATAAAAAGTGTTTCTATAGTAAGAACACGGGCAAGCATCAAATCTGGCTGCGTGGTGAAATACCTGCGTTGTTTTTGTGTCGCGGAGCAGATTTACAATCCGATTCGGCAGGTGATAATCGTGAAGTAGATGGTCGTATACAAAGTAACGAAGCGAATGGAATGGATTATAGTAAAATAGCCGTCGTCTCAATCGACAGTTGGGGTAGTGTGTCGTGGAAAAGCATGTATTCGTTTGCCGCAGAATGCAAGGCGCTCGACAAAATGCCTCAAGACAGTCCAGATCTGCGTCAGGTGAAAGATATGAGCCTGATGTTTTCGGGCGCCACCTCGTTCAACCAGCCGATTGAGAATTGGGACGTGTCGAACGTCACCAATATGGAGGGGACCTTCGAAGGCGCTGTATCGTTCAACCAGCCGCTCGATGCGTGGAATGTTTCAAACGTCACCGGTATGGAGAGGATGTTTCAAGAAGCACGGGCGTTTAACCAGCCGATTGAGAATTGGGACGTTTCAAATGTTACCAATATGAGTGGAATGTTTGGGGAGGCCAAGTCGTTTAACCAGCCGCTCGAAAAGTGGAACGTTTCGAAAGTCAGGAAAATGGACGTGATGTTTTGGGGCGCTGCATCGTTCAACCAGCCGCTCAATGCCTGGGACGTGTCGAACGTCACCCATATGCTTGGGATGTTCACTAATGCCATCGCATTTAACCAACCTCTTGAGAATTGGGACGTGTCGAATGTCACCGATATGAGTGGGATGTTTGGGAATGCTGATTCGTTCAATCAGCCGCTCGAGAATTGGAACGTGTCGAACGTCACTGTTATGTGCAATATGTTTATTAATGCGAAATCGTTCAACCGGCCTCTCGAGAAGTGGAACGTGTCGAAAGTTACCGATATGCATAGGATGTTCAAGGGCGCGGAGTCGTTTAACCAACCGCTCGAAGCAAGGAACGTCGCAAATGTTACAGATATGAGTAGTATGTTTGAAAATGCGAAATCGTTCAACCAGCCTCTTGGGATGTGGAACGTGTCGAAAGTTACCAATATGTACAGGATGTTTAGACACGCCGAGTCGTTTAACCAACCGATCGAAGCATGGAACGTCGCAAACGTTACAGATATGAACACGATGTTTCAAGAAGCGAGGGCGTTCAATCAGCCACTTGAGAAATGGAACGTGTCGAACGTCACTGATATGAGTTTAATGTTTGCTCGTGCGACTGCTTTTAATCAGCCGCTTGAGAAATGGAACGTGTCGAATGTCACCGATATGGGGGGAATGTTTGGGGATGCAAAGTCGTTTAACCGTCCGCTTGAAAAATGGAATGTATCAAACGTTACCAATATGAATTGGATGTTTCTTGGGGCCAGCGCTTTCAATCAGCCCCTAATGAAATGGAACGTGTCAAAAGTTACCGATATGCAAGAGATGTTTAAAGGCGCAGAAGCGTTTAGTCATTATCCGAAAAACTGGGTCGTTCCTGCAGATGGTTCAAAGGCGATGTTCGAAGGTACGAAAGTCGAAGCAAAAGCCAAAAAATCACCGTTAAAGACGAAATAAGAATTATAATATGATATTTTTGCGCGGGCTATTGGCAAAGCCAATACGCCCCGCGTGCTCCGGCTATCTACAATCGCGCCGTGCGGTCCGCACGGCGCGATTGTAGATACGCCTCCGCAACGCCGCTATCGCTGCGCGATACGCTGGCGTTATATTGTTGCAACGCGTCATTGAGCTCTATCGCTTTTTTGATTGTAAAACGAAAAAGAATCGCTATAATAAATTTTGGTGAGTTTGATTCTGTGCGTTATACAAACAGGAAGTTGAACGGACACCATAATTTATTAACGCGTTCTCTCGTGGAATCAAGTGGAATAAGGATGAATGATGAGGTATTGTTACGCACTATTATTATTGGCATTGATGATGATGACTGGTGTTTCTTGTGTTTATGCCGATGACTCAAAAAAAGCAGATGATTACAGTGCATTAAAAGCAACCATGCCTGTTGTTGAATCTGGCATAAAATCTGTTGAACCTCAATTGATCGCATGCCTGGATAACGAACAAGACAAGGATGTTAAAATTAGATTTTCATATAATGAAACGGGGAAGATTATAAATGTGAGTGTTGAACACGCCAAGAAGGACACAGCTCAATGTATAAAAGATAATTTGAATAAAGTTGCATTCGATTTTGATGTCAGTGATATCATGCAGAAACGAATGAAAAAGGTCCTGCCTGCGAAACCAACTCCAGTATATAATGATAAAGGTGAGAAAAGTTGGAATAAAAAAGGAACCGTATCTTATTATATGCCAGATGGAAAAGTCGCTTTGGTGTATAAACCGAACAGCAAAGCGATAACTATAAAAAGTCATTATATGATCGGACGCTCGCGAGCAGAATAATTGTGGATTGTAAGATTGTCTTGACGTGTACCTCGATTGCACTGATATTGCGGTTTTCAATTATATTGCAGCAGTTATGTGTGTGAGAAAAAATGGTATTCGCAGCCGCACGCGTATTTGCGGCACGTAAATAGCGGGCGGCAAAAGGGCGTAGCGAGCCTGTAGAGACGCGTCGTGACACGTCTCTCTGGCGAGCAAGCCCGAAAGCACATGGCGTATCGGCGAAGCCGATAGCCCGTGCAAGACAAAAAAGAAGCTTGTCTTTTAATCGGATGGCCATTATTTGTGGCGGTCTGATGGTCGTTGAATGCGTGAATGCTATATCATTCTATAGCGCTTATGGAGTCTGCAATGCACGAAATCGAACGGATTCAGAAGATGGAACAGGCGCTTGACGAGTTGTCTGCATCCCAAAAGAATGTATCTGCTGCTTTGGGGGAATTATCAAAGCATATGGAGCAATGGAGAGAACTGTCTGAGTACTATGGTTCTGAAGAATTTCACCATGATTTGGCACTGGATGCATCCGGAAAGCTCCCGGCAGATCTCAAACGCGGTGTGCTTTCGGAAGATGCGGTCTATGATTTAATCACAGCGTTAAGTGAACTCGCAGAAGAAATGCATAAAACCGCAGATGATATAAAAATAAATATGATGAAATAATTCGGCGAGCTTGTGAGATGTGATATTCGTTATGAATGGTGTGAACCATCCGATGAATGCATCTTCATTATTGCGTTTTGACATAATTGAGTCGCTTTGATTTTAAACCGCCATGATTTGCACCTGCTGATATAAATACACCTGTCGATATAAATAAAGGAGAAAGTAAATAAGAAATTATCAAAATATAAAAAGAAGTGCGGGCTGTATGCTCTGGATCGCCCAATGCGGCGCAAAAGACAGCGATTGTGGCGTATCCGATAAGTTCAAATAATAAATAATAAGCCAAACAAGAATACTAGGTTAATGATTTACATCGCGTAAGCATACAACCAGTAAATGATATCAATTATTTGTTTAGCGATGATGTCTTGTGCTGCTGGAATGCGAACGATTAAAAAGGCTTATGGTTTTGGAATGCGAACGCTTAAAATAGTATGTATCACAATACTCGTTGGCTTTTGATATGCCAATTCTGGTTTTCTGTTTGATTGTGATGCCATTGGTTTTGCTGTATGCCAGGCGAATGCTTCCTTCTTTGCAAACACAAACATCTTTGGTGATATCGATATCCAACGACTTGGGTATTCTTTCTTTGATGCATGCTGATGTTTCGGCTGTATCCGCAGAAACGGATGCGATTGAAACCTGTCCTTTGCAATCATATGAGATTTCTATCTCTATCTCATTTTTGATCTTATCATTGCACGCGGTAAACAGCGTAGACCAATTCGACACTTGTTTGTAAACTGATTCTACGGATTCGTTGATGTGCTTTTGTGCTCTTGTTTTTTCTGGTGTTGGTTGGCCATGTGTTAATTTGGGCTTTTTGGTATTCTGTTGTTCAATCCGTGATTTCTGAGACGGATTGGCATCTTGTGGTTGGCTCTCCTGAGAAAATGCGACGCACGGATAAATGAGTATAAGAATGCAAAAAATTAATCTGTACATGTTGACCTTTACCTTGTTTTCTGAGTGCCGAATATCAATGGTGACAGACTATGATGATAATCATCACCACATGCTATGTTTAGCCCATTCTTTTGGATTGTCAAGCTGATTTTGGTATTGATGTATGTTTTGGTGTAAAGACAATTCTATAGAATGTATCTTTGAAATCGAAGATGATAAAATGACATAGCGAGTTGAGACGAGTCGAACATCCGCGAACAGAATAATGGGGTACAATCCGGGATGAGAATGTGGTATAATGTCGCGTTTGTATCTTCGCGATACAGGCAGCTTTGAATTGATTTAGCCGGAGTGAAAAGCAATTGATGGATCTTGAACGACATCTGAATATAGCCAGGGCGGCTGCGCGTATGGCAGCTATGAATCTGAAGCGACTGTGGGATGTGCCGCGATCGGTGACGATTAAGGGCGATGAGTCGCTGCTCACGCAGATTGATGCGGAAAATGAGCGCATTCTTTCGGAATTTCTGGCATCGGAAACGCCAGACTTTGGATTTTTAGGAGAAGAGACGGGGATTCATGCGGCCAGAACGTCGGATGCGCCCTATTGGTATGTCGATCCGGTGGACGGCACATCGAATATGGTGCATCGGTTTCCGTGGGCTTGTGTGAGCATTGGGCTCGTCGTTTCGGGCAAACCTGTGGTCGGCGTCGTGAACAATCCCATGCAGGCACATGAGTTTTATGCGGCCGAAGGGATGGGCGCATTTCTCAACGACAGTCCGATTCATGTGTCAAAGAACGCGGAGTTTAGCCGTGCGCTTTTGGCAACTGGATTTCCGGTGGGGCCGCATCCGTCGGGCGTTTTTCCAAATTTGAAGATTTTGGCGCAGTTTCGGTGCGGACACATTCGGTTCGTCGCCCGGGGTCGGCTGCGCTCGATTTGTGCGCGGTTGCGTGCGGATGGTTCGATGGTTTCTGGGAAATCAATCTCAAACCGTGGATACGGCTGCCGGAACTGTCATCGTTCGCGAGGCCGGCGGTATCGTTTCGGGGTTTGACGGCGATGCGTATGATCCGCATGCCCCCTACATTATCGCCACAAATGGTATTTTCCATCAAATACTGTCCGATATTGTTAGGAAAGACGGCTGAGGGCTGTTTCGAAAAACAGATGGCGATTTTAGAATGTTTATAGGAGAGATAAAATGACTGAAAGAAAATATATCATCGTCGGTGGTGTTGCCGGCGGTGCGACTGCGGCTGCGCGTTTGCGACGCCTGGATGAACATGCCACGATCATAATGATCGAACGCGGGAAATATGTATCTTTTGCAAACTGCGGGTTGCCTTATTATATTGGCGAAACAATCAATGAGCGTCAAAAGCTGCTCGTGCAGACGCCGGATGGCATTCGCTCACGCTTTAACGTGGACGTGCGCACAGAAAGCGAAGTGATTGCGGTAAATGCCGCCGAAAAGAAACTCACCATTCGTGATGCCAATGCAACCTACGAAGAGTCTTTTGATGCGCTGTTGCTTGCGCCGGGCGCGAAACCCCTCCGTCCCAGAATTCCTGGAATCGAAAACCCCAGAATTTTCAGCTTGCGCAGCGTCAATGATGCCGATTTGCTCAAAAAGTTCGCGGATAAATCGGCTGTTTCACAAGGCTCCGCGGTTGTTATCGGCGGCGGTTTTATCGGCGTCGAAGTCGCGGAAAACCTCAAAAAACGTGGTCTGGATGTATCGCTCGTTGAAGCTGCATCGCAGGTTCTGATGCCTTTCGATGCAGATATGGTTTCTTTCTTACAGCGCGAACTCGTGGAAAATGGTGTGCGCCTGCTTTTGAATAATGGCGTAAAGCAATTCGAAGACGCGGATCACGGTGTAAAAACGATTCTGGCCGATGGCACCGAATTGACGAGCGATTTCGTCGTATTGGCGATTGGCGTGCAGCCCGATACGGCTTTTCTCAAAGACAGCGGCATTGAACTCGACAAGCGGGGGTATATAAAAGTTAACGACAGCCTGCAAACGAGTGCAAAAGATATTTATGCCGTGGGCGATGCTATATCTTTGTTCCGCGTGGGCGATCGCGTGCCTATGAGTCTCGCACTTGCCGGTCCGGCCAATCATCAGGGACGACTGGCAGCCGACAATATCTGCGGTTTGAATCGCACAGTTCGCGGGTTGCAGGGAACCTCGATTATTAAGGTATTTGGACTGACGGCGGCATCTACCGGAAGAAATGAACGTTCTTTGCAAAAAGACAATCTGAAGTATAAAAGCGTGATTGCGCATCCATTTTCTCATGCCAACTATTATCCTGGTGCTCAACAGCTTACACTGAAAATTCTATTTGATAACGATGGAAAACTGCTTGGTGCCCAAAGCATAGGCGCTTCAGGCGTTGATAAACGCATCGATGTGCTTGCCGTGATGATTCGTCAGCAAGCCAATGTCAGGGATCTCACTCCGCTCGAGCTTTGCTATGCACCGCCATTCTCTTCGGCAAAAGATCCCGTCAATATGGTTGGCTATATGGCAGAGGATATATTGGATGGATTGTCAGAGAATATAGATTGTCGAGAACTCTCAAATGCGCTTAAAAATGGTGCACAACTCATCGATGTGCGTACAGAAATGGAATATCAAAACGGACATCTCGATAATTCCATGAATATTCCACTTGATAGTATCAGAACTCGATTGAATGAAATCGATAAGAATCGCGATATTGTTGTGTATTGTCAGGTCGGTTTGCGCGGATACTATGCCGAACGCATCTTGAAACAGCATGGTTACAAAGTCCGTAATTTATCTGGCGGATACAAAATGGCTGTCGCACAAATGTTTGATATTACAGCCGCAAATTCCAGGATCATTCATCAGTCACAAAAGGATAATACAATGCAGAAAGACGCTTCTGTTGATAATTTGAGCACAGATAATAAACTCGATTTGACCGGCCTGAGCTGTCCCGGCCCTTTAATGAGGTTAAAGGAACACTTTGATAGTATGAAGGACGGTGATCTTGTCTGTGCGGAAGCATCCGATCCGGGGTTTTATAATGATATTGAATCGTGGTGTAAATGTACTGGAAACACGATGATTCATCGTGAAAAAGGTGACAACCTTATCCGGGTTTGGATTAAAAAAGGAAGTGATACGTCAACGATTCCGTCTGATAATCACAACGATGGAAAAACAATTATTGTATTCAGTGGTGATCTCGATAAAGCCATCGCTTCGTTTATCATTGCCAATGGTGCTGCTTCGATGGGGAAAAAGGTGACGATGTTCTTTACTTTCTGGGGATTGAATGTCTTGCGCCGTCCTGAAAAAGTCCATGTCAAAAAGAATTTTGTAGAAAAGATGTTTGGCAGAATGATGCCTCAGGGAAGCAAGAAATTGCCGCTTTCAAAGATGAATATGCTTGGCATGGGTGCTGAAATGATTCGTCGTGTGATGAAAAATAAGAATATTGATTCGCTCGAATCGCTTATTCAAAGCGCCATTGATAATGGTATTGAGCTCGTTGCCTGCCAGATGTCCATGGATGTGATGGGGATTCATCAGGAAGAGCTGATCAATGGCGTAAAAATTGGTGGCGTTGGCTATTATCTGGGCGCTGCAAATCAATCCAATGTGAATCTGTTTATATAAATCAGTCTCGCTTGTTTCGCATGCCGGCTCCATAATATAGGTGCCATCTGACCGTAGTATCTACGGTTTGAATTTCTCCTGATGCATTTTCAGGATCTCCGGGCGGTATTCAAAATGCATGGTATCGTAATGATACCATCGGCCGCCCCATATAAATCCATGCTTTTCAAATATTTCTGCAATTTTGAGCGGTATGCGATTCTTATAGCCTATTTCGTCTGTCTCCTTTGCCTTTGAATTGCCCCACCTCCAGTAATCGCTTTGCTTTACTGCAATATCAATGGCAATGCCGTAGCTGTGTGAACTCAGTCGCTCGGACCCGCGTACTTTGCGCCAGTAAAATGTTCCGGATGATTTCATATAGGGAATGTATTCCGGATAATTCGATTGAATCTCATCCGCAACCTTTTGCAATCGCTTTGCGGCACCATTGATTCTGTTAAACTTTACTGTCGTACCAAACCATTTGACATCGTTGAGATTCTGTTTTACGGCTTTTGCATTCTCGCCATAGACTTTCTTAAAAAAATCTTCACACCTGCTGCGTCCCGCATCCTGAAGATAACCGGGATTGCCTTCCGATAAATAATCCATCGAAAACATATCCTCGATATCAGAATGGTCCATTACATTCAGATAATCTTTTTGAATGCCATCGTCATAGATGATTGAAGTGCCGTCTTGAAAGACAATGTGATTGTCAACATACATTAAATTCAGTTCGGGATAGGCCTGAATGAGAATCTGTGCATTAACAGGGATACTGGTTTCGTGGCTGTTCACTGAGCCAGCAGATGCCAGTTTCTTCGTATCCTGAGCAGACGCGCTGATGCAGTACATGGCTGTAAGGATGATACATATTTGAATTAGTTTGATCATGATATATTTAGCTCTGTTTAACGATCGAGAATATGAAAAAGTAAGGTTGTCTGCTTTGCGGTCACGAGCGATGAGCAATAAGCCACGAGTGCTCATTGGCCAACTCGACGCTCGACGCTCGATGCTCGGCGCTCTTTGCCAGTATCTCACACGTATCGGGGTAACGCTATATCCAGACTGGTTAAACATAGCCATATATTTTGAAGCAATATTTGATGTGATTATGTTTGGGGCGGCTATCTCCTGCGCCGTACACGCGCTGGCGCGTGGCTCGGAACTCAGCGATTGCGCAGTCATAAGCATTGGAGAAAGGTCAAAGTTCAAATCATTTTCAGATGATTATAACAAACGATAGATTTTAGGATATGGGCAATCATATTGCCATTCTGGTGTCATAAATGGACATGTTGTAAATAGTTTGGCATCGTACCATGGTGAATCCGAGTATGGATTGCTTAATACTTCTATCTGTTGTGCGGGAATATAACTCTGGGCAAGCAATACCATTTTGTCACCTTTTTCATTCTCAACGACGTCCAGAATAATGATCAAATGGCCTTTGCCTGCAATCGCGTCACCAGGATGCATCTCTGCAATCGTAATTTCAGGGCTTTCTTTCATGACAGAGGAAACACCTGCATACATAAATAGCGCTTTCTGATAGTTTCTGAATGCTTCAGGACTGCTGTTTGCAGCAGCAGACTTGACCAGCTTTGTTTTTCTTCCGTCAAGTTTTGATCGATATCCTTGCTTATATTTATTCCATGGAAATTCCATACCGTTGACGAAATGGTAGCTAATCTTGTCATATTGTTTCGATTCAAACAGATAATCTGTTCGGATTCTCTGCGCTGCATCAGAACATTGTTGAAGATCGCGGTCACCTACTTCAATGTCCAGCACGCCCACATGAATAGATTGATTCTGTTTAAGATCACCAGTGAATATGCGGACTGGTGAACCATCCGGCAGCATCGGTAACTTTCGCATATAATCCGTATAGGGATCGTCATAGGGCTTTCGGGTAAAACCATTTGGCGGATTGAATCTGGTTTCCACCGTCATGCCTGACGGATTTAGCCATGGTTTTGGGCTTTCCTGCGCTTCACAGGTCAATGGGGAAACTGAGAAAAACAATACTAAGATACAAGATAGCAATATGACCAAATGCTTCATCAGTGACTCTCCTGCAGCGACTCTCTTCAACGACTTTCCCGTTCGGAAAGCATTCGCTATATTGTTTATAGCGATATATATCGTGATGTCAAGATAGCCAAATCATATACTATTGCTTGACATTGACCAAAGAAGTCGCATAATTATTGTGGTCTTCTTTGCGTGCGTTCCAATGTCTTGAAAACAAGATTCTTGGCAAACTCTTTAAATTTGTCGCAAACCGTGATGGCTGGTTCAGCTCCACAAAGCCTTCCATCCCTGCTTTATCGAGGTCACCATGAGTAAACAGTTTATCCTTACGCTTTCCCTCGACGGAAATGAAGAAATCAACTGCACTCCGTTATGTGCGCGTGAATCCGGACTCGGCATCGGAAACGATGGCCTCACTTGGATGGAGGCATCTTTTGCCGCCATCGCCATCGATTCGCACGATGAACTCACCATTACACGAACCGGCGATGTTCCCCTCCAACTCCAGCGCAATGGCCGCGAGCTTGAGCTCGTTCCCAATCACCCGACGCGTCTTCTTGCCCAAGACCGCCTCCTTTGGAAAACCCAGGCGAAAGCCCATACGCTCGAAGTCAAAAAAGTCTATCGCCAGAATACCGTGTCCGGCTTTTTAGCAAAACTGAGTAAACACGCCATGTTCGCAACGGCTGCCGCCATGCTTTTGAGCGTCGTTCCCGGGTGTGATGCTTCGCGGAACCAGCCCAAAGGAGACATCGCGCCGATTCCGGCCGAAAATGACACTGTGGTACCTTCTGTGGAACAAGGGAAAATGGTTGTCGACGAGGATCCGGACGAGGTAGTCCCCAATACCTGTGAGGGGAAGTGCGAGAATATTGATGACAAAATGAAACAGAAAACTGCCGATGAAATTAAAGCAATGGAGGAAGAACGTAAAGCCGTTGATATTAACCGTACCGAAGGTGCGCCGAAACGCGTCCCGGCAGACGGCAAAGGTACCGACGCACCTTCCGACGGCGATAAGGACGCCGCATTGCCTCCGCCTGAACTTCAGGATTCGCCAACGACCGAACCTCCGAAAGTCGTAGAGCCGGATCGCGTTAAGGGAAAAATGCCCAGAGAAAAATTGCCCTCTGATAAGCCCACAACATCTTCCGACGGCGATAAGCACGCCGCATTGCCTCCGCCTGAACTTAAGGATCCTCCAACGCCAGAACCTCCGAAGGACGTAAAGCCGGGGCGCCTTGGTGGGGATATAGCAATAGTTCCAGCTGCCTCTGAAGTGAAACCTTCAAATGAATCTTCAAAGTGATGATGCGTGATTCCTGCTTTCCCACTGATTGTGTCTTTCTTCCAACGTCTCGTGGAAGCCTCGTCGTTTCTCCCGCTCACGGCACCTATTGCGCCGTTTTGCCAGATGAGCGCGAGGCCATGAAGGCGTGGATCGACGACAAAGCGGACGCACTCCCTGAGCCGCTTCACACACGGCTCAAGGCGCATGGCTTTTTTGACGAAGCACGTCCGTTTCGTCCCTTCCAGCGACTCCTTCAGTTCCAGGTCACGAATGCGTGTAACCTGCGTTGTGCCTACTGCAGCGCCGATTCCGGCTGTCCGCGTCAAAACGAGATCACGCTGGATGACGTCAAGCGTGTCATTGATGAAGCAGCGGCCCTCTATCCCGATATTCAGTTTTCGTTCACAGGCGGGGAGCCGCTCCTCGTCCCCTGGATCTTTGACGCCATTGAGTATGCAGCTGCACACGCCAAAGCTCCCATCGGCTTATTGAGCAATCTTTTAATATTAAAAAATCATCCGAGCCATTTTCAAAAGATTGTTCAGCTTCTCAAAAATAAAACCATCCAGCTGCAGGTCAGCATTTCCGGCGCGTCCCGCGAGGTCTGTGACCGTCTTTCGGGACATCCGTGTTTCGACGACACGATCGACATCATTCAGCGACTCCACGAGGCGGGCGTTCATCCCCAAATCGATCTCATGCTCAGTGCCCCCGACGCCCAGGCCAACATCGATGCTTTCGCCGATTTTCGACGCGCCATCCCTGACGAAATTTCGATCTCACTCGGCATTCTCTATCCCTGCGGACGCGAAAAAGGCGAACATGTCTTTCTCGCCGAGGATGAACTGGAATCGGTCTTTGACAAAATCGCCTTCGAAGGGGGCGTCAGCATTCCTGCACCCAAAATATCACCGGTCACAAAGCGACGCAAAGCCTGCCAATGCATCGAACATGAGAATATTTATATCCGAAGTGACGGGACGATTTTCTCGTGCTTCAAACTCGTAGAGCCCTTCGGACATATCTCGGAAGGGCTCGAAACCGTCATGGCGCGACGTAAAAAATGTGCTGTTCTGGCAAAGGATCTGCCGCTTTGCCGCAACTGTCCTTTCGTCTCCCTCTGTGCAAGCGGTTGCCGTGCCGACAACCTCATTTATGAAGAATCCGTCCGCGCCCCTATCTGCGGAAAATGGCGAAAACAACTCATCGCCGAAATGCTCTTTGAAGACAAACCTTTCGTCTTTGATTGGCCGATTTCCCATCAGATGGCGGAAGCGAAAAAACGCGGTATTCCAACGCCACAATTCATTATTACCGAGTTTAGCCATCAACATGCGGGTATAAAAACATGAAGATATGATTTCGGCGAACCATGTGTTGCATCAGGATCTCGTTATTCTATGGAATATTAAGACTCAGGTTTCACACCTAAGGAATCTCTGAATAATTACAAGTTTTTCACTTTTGTAGTTTTCAATTCTTAGTTTTTTCGCGGGCGTGACGCCCGCGTCCCCAGCAAGGTTCTGCATTGTTCAGAGATTCCCAAAAATTTCTTTATATAAAACCCTATTCGCCTAACTTGACAATCCCCACGTCGGTGAAACGAGCATTTGCATCTAAATCATATTTGTGGTGGGGGGAGAAAGTTGAGTATCGAATCTAAATTATTGAAAGTATATCCAGATTATTTATCAGGCATCACACTGGATTCGGATATCAGCGATTAAAAATGTATCTCCATAGATTTGTGGATTATCTTTGACACCACACAGATTGTTTGTTAAACCTTAAGCGATGAAGCTGTGAATTTGTCGCAGCTATCCCCTTATAAGAGTTGATTCTGTTCAGAAACCACCAAAAGGAGACATCTCATGATTTACGATTATTCGGTCCCCAAAAGCAATGGTGAGGAATTGCAATTGTCTGAATACAAAGGCAAAGTCATCCTGATCGTCAATACGGCCACTGGATGTGGATTTACGCCACAATATGCGCCCATCGAACAAATGTACCTGGATTATCACGACAAAGGACTTGAAATTCTCGATATTCCCTGCAATCAGTTTGGCGGGCAAGCACCAGGTTCGGACGATGAGATTCACGAATTCTGCACGATACACTACAACACGACATTTCCTCAGATGAAAAAAGCGGATGTAAATGGTGAAAATGAACTTCCTCTATATACCTTTTTGAAATCGCAGAAAGGGTTTGAAGGCTTTAAATCGCATGGTATTAAAGGTTTTGTGGCCAAAGGCGTATTAGAGAGAGTTGTCGCAAAGTCGGATCCGAACTGGGAGAAAACTCCGGACATCAAGTGGAATTTTACCAAATTCATCGTAGATCGCGAAGGCAATGTGGTCGCACGTTTCGAACCGACAGCTGATATGAAGGATGTTGAAGCCTGCGTAAAAGCGTTGCTGTAAATTTTATAAATTGTTTTCGGATATATCAACAATTGTATAAGGTGTATTATGAAAATTTGTTATTTTACTGCGACCGGTAACTGCTTATATGTCGCCAGAAAAATTGGTGGCACATTGCTTTCCATACCAAAGCTCATGCGGCAGGAAACGATAGAAATTACAGATGATGCCGTCGGGATTGTATGCCCGGTTTATGCAGTGGAAATGCCGATGATGGTTCGGGATTTTATTGCAAAGGCAAAGATTCATACAGACTACTTTTTTCTGATTTATACTTATGGCATGGGATACGCTGAGGCATTTGCACATGTCGAGCTTGCAGCGCGGGATGCAGGACTAAAACTCAGTTATATCAATGCCATTCAGATGGTTGACAACTATCTGCCAATCTTCAAAATGCAGGACCAAATCGATACTTTGCCCGAAAAAGATGTCGAAGGCCAGCTTCAAAGAGTATGCAATGATATTGCTGCACGCAAACATACAACCGTCGAAATAACCGAAAAAACGATGCAGGAGATTGAAAAATATAGCAAAATGCTCGCCAAAACTATTCTTCTGAAAGATACGGCTAAAGGTTATATCGTCAATGACAAATGTATCCGCTGTGGCATTTGCGCAAAAGTCTGTCCTGCAAATAACATCAAAGTCACGGATCATGTCGAGTTTTCGGACCATTGCGAAGTCTGTTATGCCTGCTTGCACAATTGTCCTCAAAGTGCAATTCATTTAAAGAAAGAAGCCAGCGATGTACACTTCAGAAATGAACATATTAGTTTAAAAGATATCATTGAAGCAAACGGATAGCATTCAACAATGCGTTTATACTTTTGGAACAACAAGGAGAAATTATGTCAAAAAAAGAACTTCGTCTCCACTCCGTTGTTTCGCCGACCCAAACCGTCATCGTCTCTGCCTACGATGAGGAGGGAAAGCCTCAGGCATGCACGCTGGCTTTTTATATGGTGAGCAGTCATGTTCCGCCGTGCGTGACGATTGCGATTAATGCGACCCAGAAAAGAAAAACACTCAAGGGGATATTGGCGACCAAAGCGTTTGTTTTAGGATTTCCCAGTGTAGATCAGGTGAAAGAAGCCGATTATTTGGGCGTAGAATCCGGTTATAATGCAGACAAACTGAATAAAATTGGATACAGTACTACGCCTGCCAAAATGGTGCATGCGCCGGTTATCGATGAACTTCTGCTCTCGATTGAATGCGAGGTTGTGCATACAGTTACGGTCGGCAGCCATACGCAAATTACAGGCGAAGTGAAAAATATATTGGCTGACGAAAGCATACTCAACGAAAAAGACAAAGTCATTTTGGAAAAGTTGAACCCCATCATCTATGATGAAGAACAATTCCGATATCTGAGCGTTGGCGAAAAGGTCGCCGATGCATTCATCATTGGTGCAAATCTCAAAAAAGCCCTGAATGGAGAAGAAGAGCATGAGTAAAAGAATTATTGCCGTGAATGCCGGGCCCCGGAAAGGCTGGAATACCGACACATTGATCACCGAAGCGTCCAAAGGTGCGGAATCGGCAGGTGCCACTGTCGAGCGGTTTGATCTATTTAAGCTTGAAAAATACACGGGGTGTATCTCTTGCTTTGGTTGCAAAAAAGAGAAGTTCAAAGGACAATGCATTTGCCGTGATGGATTAAAACCCGTGCTGGATGCCATTCGCGAATCTGACGGTCTCATCATTGGTTCGCCGAATTATCTCAGCGAGCTGACGGCATCGTTTAGAGCGCTCTACGAAAGACTCATTTTCCAGAATTTGACTTATAACAAGGAGAATCCTTGCTGTAATGCGCATACCATCCCTGTGCTGCTTATCATGACCAGCAATGCGCCCGATACGATGTATCAACAACTGCTTAATAACTATCAGCAGGTACTGAGCCGCTTTGTCGGTCCAACAGAAGTTTTGTCAGTGGCAATACGCTGCAGCTCAAGGATTACAGCAAAACCGACTGGCCATGGACATTGTTCGATCCCGAAGACAAGATACGACGCCATGAAACTGTTTTTCCGGAAGAATGCCGTGCAGTTTTTGAAAAAGGCGCTCAGTTGGTGAAATAGAGAGGAGACGTGCATATTGCACGTCTGGATACATGTGAGACGTGCGAATCGCACGTCCCTATCTTTTGGCCATTTTTACGAGTCGTTTTCCAAGGTTAAAGGCATTTTCAAGATCAATATTGAAATGCTCATCCCTATATTTTGCCTTATCTTCTTCTTTGAACAAATTGATGGCATATCTGGAATAATTTTTAAACTGATAGGTGTTGCATACAAACAGCGATTCACAATGCCCAAATACGAGCGACATGGCCGATTCATGGGCGGCTAATGCTTCTTTCTCCTGGTATTGAGCACAATTGATAGAAACTGGCTCATTAAAGAAAACGCGAGCCGTATGCGCGCAGACCGCAGGTCGAGCACATAGGCGAGCGCAATGAGGCCGTATTGCGGTAACGCAATAGGCCGATACAAGTATTAATCATATTCAAGTCGCTTTGAAAATACTGATTAGACTTAAATAATTTTATACTTTGTTTTTATCCCCCCATTCACAGAGCGCATCCAAAATGGGAATGAGCGATTGCCCGCGTTCGGTCAGGCTGTATTCAACTTTCGGAGGAATTTGGGGATATTCCTCGCGATGAACAAGACCATCAGATTCCAGCTCTTTAAGCGCCGAACTCAGCGTCTTGTATGTAATCGTGCCAATGTATTTTTTCATTTCATTAAAACGGACGACCCCAAACTCCATGAGTGTATAGAGAATCGTCATTTTGTATTTGCCGCTGATGAGCGAGAGTGTGTAATTAAATCCCGTACATGCCAGGCTTTCTTCGTTGATGTGTCGTTCTTTGGGAGGGAGCATGTGTTCTACACTTTCTTAAAGGATAGTATCTTTCATCGATGCAAGTATCGCACTTTATTGTGCGTACTTGTTGTTTGTTATCATACTCGTTAAAAGTGATTTCGTAAAGGCCGTTGATGGGCAATGGTCGTTTCAATGCCATAATTTGGCAATTACAGGAGATTGCAATGAGAGCATCATTAAAAGAGTACGAAGCCGTTCATGAATCCGCAATGAAGTTTGTGAAAAGCGTCGCCGAAGGCAACAGCAAATATGCGCGTGAGCTGTTTATCGATGAGGCCGTGCTGTTCGGTTATCTGGATAACAAGCTTGAACACGGCTCTATCGAGCAGTTTTATCACAATGTTGACACAGTCCCTGGGGGCGATCATTTTAAGGCCCGCGTCGATGTCATTGCGCTCGAAGAAACAATCGCCGTCGTTCGCGTACTCGAAGAAGGCTGGGGAAATCGCATCGATTTTACCGATTATCTGCTTCTGCTCAAGATGAACGGCGAATGAAAATGCGTTGCAAAGGCATACAATCAGAATTCCAATACGATTCAGGGATAATTCCTGCTTGACTTTAACTGCCCTCAATGTATTGTCATTACTTGGGATCACGCACTGTGCATGATCTCAGGAATGGAGCTTATATGAAAAAATGGTTGACGATTTTTGCTGTGGTGCTTGGCGCTGCACTGATATTTTGTCTGACTTCGTGTGCGACGCGCACGCCGACGGATAACAAGCCGGAGGCGACGGTAAAGGGCGAAAGCAAAGTGCTGGTGGCTTATATGACGTGGTCCGGGCATTTGCGGACACTGTCGGAATGGGTCGCTGACGAAACCGGTGGTGAGTTGTTTAGAATTTTGGTCAAAGATGAATACCCAAAAGACTATGCAGAGACGACCGAACGCGCCAAAGAAGAGCTCGAAAAGGGCATTCGCCCGGAGCTTTCTACTCATATTCCTGCCGAAGCTATTAAGAATTACGATATCATCTATATTGGATTTCCCGTGTGGTGGTACGATGTTCCGATGGCCGTATGGACGTTTGCTGAAGCATACGATTTTAGCGGCAAAACGGTTGTACCATTCTTTTCGCATCAGGGTTCCTCGGATGGTGCCAACAGCATGAATACGATTAAAAAGCTGTTCCCCAAATCTACAGTTATTGAAAAGCCGCTTTCCATTCGTGGTACAAAAGCGGCGGATTCCGAACAGGAGGTTAGGGATTGGGTAAAGTCCAACGGTCATAGCAAAAATAAATAATTTCTTTTGGAGGGGGCAAGCCCCCTGCGCCGCTATTTCGACAAGCTCAATACGCGGCTACCCCCAATGCGGGGACACCCCGCAACGCCCCGTATCTTCCCAATATTGAATGCTTTATACAAAAGGAGAAAAAGCATGAAAAAGTCACTCGGTTCACTTCCCGCACTCTTTCCCATGCCCGTATTGATGATTGCCGCTTATGATGAAAATGGCAAAATCAACGTCATGAACGCTGCCTGGGGCACGATTTGTGATATGGATAAAATTGCACTGATTATCGATGATGATCACAAAACGACGCAAAACATCCGAAAAGTCAAAGCGTTTACCGTGAGTCTGGCAGACAAAGCACACATGGCAGAAGCCGATTTCTTTGGCATTGCAAGCGGTAATAAAATCAACGATAAATTCGAACGCACAGGCATGCACGCCACCAAAAGTACATTCGTCAACGCCCCGATTATCGACGAATTCCCCATCGCTATGGAATGTGAACTCGCCGAAATCGTACAAACCGATCATCTCTTTGCCGTCATTGGCAAAATCGTCAATGTCAGTGCTGACGAAAATGTATTATCAGATAATGGTAAAGTCGATCCGACCAAATTGAACGCATTGATTTTCGACCAGTTCCAGCACGGATATTATGTCGCAGGCGAAAAGGTAGGTCAGGCCTGGAATGCCGGCGGTGATTTGATGAAAAAAGGTTAATATAAATGCCGTTTTGGGCTTCATTCCCCTGGCTCCTCTGTGAAGGAGTGGGGGAGAGTGGTTGCCATTCATTATGTTCGGAACAATATATGGGGCTTTTGGGTGATGAAGATGAGAAAATATTCGAAGATCGATTCATTACCGACAGGGCATGCTTCAGACAAAATCGT
>JAEEGL015855840.1_pt1 | contig 33564 bp, 27 predicted proteins | sample 9134231 | NCBI WGS metagenome assembly JAEEGL01 (sample SAMN16246548, study PRJNA631951) | gut metagenome | biome: gut microbiome; feature: rumen; material: fiber-attached | host: Bos | place: Iran: Karaj | collected 2018-10 | reverse complement strand
TTTTATGAAGAAAGCAGTTGTACTCATCGGTGGCAAACAATATGTCGTCGCTGAGAAAGAGACCCTCCGTGTGGACCTCCTCCCGGCAGGAACAAAGACGCTCGAAACTGGTGCTTTACTTGTTATCGATGGTGATAAAACAACCGTCGGAAACCCTGAAGTAAAAGGCGTTAAGGTTTCAGCAAAAGTCGTAGAAGAGAAAGTCGCTGGCGACAAAGTCCGCGTAATCCGCTACCACTCAAAGAAACGTGTCCATACTGAAACTGGACATCGCCAAAAATATAGCGTAATCGAAATCGAAAAAATCGCTTAATGAAATAACCCCGAAAGGGGTTATTTTTTATGTCAGAACAGGGGTAGTTTGTTGACAGAAAAGGATTAGCATTTATAATTGACAATAATCAAGGAACGTGACGGATTTTGTGGTATAATGACAGATAGACGGAAGTGTGTCCGAGTGGTTGAAGGAGCACGCCTGGAACGCGTGTAATGTCGAAAGGCATTCGGAGGTTCGAATCCTCTCGCTTCCGCCATTTTGCACTTTAACGGTAATTATATATTCAACAATTCAACGTAAGGGCAAGATAGCCATGGCTGAAGCAGCTTTACATTCGAAGGACTTTATCTGTATATAATTACCGTAAATACCCGGGAAGTTCCCGGGTATTTTTATTTCAATTTGTAGATATAAATGCGGTCCGAGCCAGTTAGTTTGCTATTTGTAATAATACGTGTGAGCTCATAGTTTGAAAGAATGGATATTTCACCTTCTTGAAGGTTCTCTTCGATAGGGCCGAGCGTTGCAAGACTTTCAATAACTGGAGCGTCTGGAAGCTCGTTTAAGATTTTTATGTCTTTAGTCTTTTCTATATCTAAAATTGGCTTGTTTTCAAGGGTTTTGTAGAAATTATATTCAGTATCGTCCGTAATAACGAGAGTTGTTTTTTCTTCGACCTTATCTCGAATAAGGGCAAGGTCGTTACTAAACTCGTTAGCAACAGCAGGGTTGTAGCGATAGCCAAACACGAAATGTGAGATGTCGCTTGAGATCATAATACTAAGGAAGATTGCGATAGGAAGAATGCCGAAGATACGAGCGTATGGGTTCTCAGGGAAGAGACCATACCATTTATTGAGAATATAGCGGAAGCCGTGGGCTATGAGGATGGCAAGAGGAAGAATGAGGAGAATAGCGCAGAGCGGGTTGAAACCGGAAATAGCGATTGTAAAGACGATTAAGTAGGTTGCAATTGAGTTGCGTGAGGCGAAGAAGCCGCGGTAAGTTGAGATGAGGCCGGTGATGGCGAGAGTGAGGGAAGCGAGGCCGATGAGTGGAGCGAGGAAGGTTGATTCAATCATGCCAGTCCATTTAAAGAATGGGAGAAGTGCTTCTTTGATGTTGTTTAGATAATTATGCCAGCTGAAATCCTTCATGAAAAGGAGGTTTGAGATAGTGGCGTGGTTTTTAGTGGCGTTGATAATAATGAGTGAACCGATGCCAAGAACAATTGCGGTGACAATAAAGAGAGGAACTTTTGGAAGATGAGTAATTGTAAAGCGAAGATGTGGGTGAAAGAGGGCATAGACGACAATGAAAGCCGCAAGATAGACCATGTACGGCGTGAAGAGAGACAAAAGAAGCGCTATCGCGAAAATAAAACTATAGAGTGGCTTTGGTTTGTTCTCTCCTTGGATTTTGCTACCGAGCCAGAAGAGAAGAGTTGGCCAGAAGACCATCATAATTAGTGGTGTACCTGAGCCAGAAATATAGAGGAAGCTTGAAGAAAGGACTGCAAGAACGCTCGCCATGATTGCGACGTTATTCTTAAACCAGCGGTTAAGAAGCAGGATAAGAAGAACGGCAAGCAAAGCACCGATAATGATGCTGGGGAGTTTTATGCCGTAGGTTGTTAGACCAAAGAACATGATGCTGAGCTTCTGGAGGAGATGATACGGAAGATCGACAATGTTGCCGCCAATAATCGTGTCGTGGTGGAGATTTTCAGATGTAACGACAGATTCCATTTCGGCTTTTGAGAGGCCGTTAGGAGTTACGGATGGTAGAATAACGAGAGTCACAGCAAAAAGTAGGACGAGAATCGTATAACCAATGCCAAAACGATGACGATATAGAAATAATTTAGATATAGTATGTTTTTTCATATTTCCCACTCTAACTACATTTATTATAGCATAGATTATTCGCCATCGTCGTGTTTTTTATCGATAGAAAGGAAGCGGTTTTTACCTTTATCGAAGTAAAGCTCAATTTTATTGATAGGCCCATGACGGTGCTTTGCCATAATAAGCTCGGTGATGTTGGTTTCGACGAAATCTGGTTTGTTCTGGTTGTAATAATCAACGCGGTGAATAAACATAACAAGGTCTGCATCTTGCTCAATAGAGCCGGATTCGCGGAGATCGGAGAGAACTGGGCGAGGATCATCGCGGCCAGTTACGTTGCGAGAGAGTTGGGCAAGCGCAACTACTGGAACTTCAAGTTCGCGCGCAAGAGTCTTTAATCCACGAGAAATTTCTGTGACTTCCTGGACACGGTTTCCGGCATAACGATCTGTGCCTTGAATAAGCTGGAGGTAATCTACGATTACAAGTCCAAGATCATGGTCATGAGCAGCGCGGCGAGCCTTGTTCCTAAGTTCAAGAATATTCATACTTGAAGTGTCATCAATCAAAATAGGAACGTCACTCATGTCGCCAAGTGCGTCACCGATACGGCTGAAATCGTCGTCAGAAATATTGCCGGTTCTAATGTCCCATGCATCAACACCTGCAACTGGTGCAATCATACGGTCAATAATTTCGCTTTTTGCCATCTCCATCGAGAAGAAAAGAACGGTCTTCTTATTGATTTCAGCAATGTTATAAGCGAGGTTTTGAGCAAAGGTAGTTTTGCCCATTGCAGGACGTGCACCAATGATAATGAGGTCGCCTTTTTGGAGACCAGCAGTGTATTTGTCAAGATCGGCAAAACCGGTTTTTAGACCGCGAAGTGCGCCACGGTTTTTATGGAGATTTTCCATACGATTAAAGGCGTCAATAAGGAGATCTGAAAGTGGAGTATAGTCGCTTTTAATGGTTTTATCGGATACTTCAAAAAGCTCTTTCTCAGCTGCACCAAGAAGCTCGCCGACTTCTTTGCCACCATCATATGCACCTTCAACAATGTTTGTACCAGCTTTGATGAGGCGACGGCGAACTGACGCTTGCTCAACGAGATCAGCATAGGAAAGGGCATGGGCAGTAGTTGGAACGGAGTTCGTTAGATCGGCAAGATATTGTGCACCACCGATTTCTTTAAGTAAACCTTCTTTTTTAAGTTCGGCACGAGCGGTAACAAGGTCGATTGACTGATTGCGATCATAGATAGTTTTTAGGGCACGGAAGATTGTTATGTGTTTTTTGTCATAGAAGTCATTCGGGCCGATTTTTTCGAGAACGTCAGGGAAGAGTGTTTCATCGCGCAAAATAGCACCAAGAAGCGAGCGCTCGGCTTCGAGATCTTGTGGTGTCAGTTTACCACCCTGTTGTTCCTCGCTAGAACGGGGCATCTGTATCCTCCTTTACTTCTCCCATTATATCAGATAATTTATCGATATTCTTCTGCATTTTTTTACTTACAGGTTTTTTTGCTTCTTCGTCTTTTACGCCAATTGCGGAATCTGGGATTTTCGTCTCTGTTGTATCGATGATGTTAATCAGGAATCCCGGCGCGGCATCTTTTAACATTTTTAAGTTATTTTTGAAACGAAGTACGGCAATGTGGCTTTTTACAGTTGGGTAGATTTTTAATTCATTCTCTGTGACCTCGAATTTTGCTTTTTCGAGTGCAGAGCCGATCATGCCATTTAATTCTTTGATGTCTTTCACAAATGCCTTGACATTGATAGTACCACCTTGCACGATAGAGTCGGTTAGGGAAGTGCTGGATAATTCTTGGTTAGAAGATTCTTCGACAGGATTTTCTTGACGTTCTTTCATTTCTTTCTTTGATTTCTCAATTTTCTGTAGGAATTCAGCTTTTTTAGCACTGATTTTTTCAGTCTCAATGGGTTTTGTTGTTGCTGATGTGATTGACGCAACTGTTGGTTGCGGAATGAATTTTTCGGATTCGAGGAAAGAAATGAGTAGTTTTGCCTCAGCGAATGGATATTGAACGTTGAAAAGTTTTTCGATGAGGTTTAGTGTTCTTGGAGTTGGGGCTTCGACAATACGTTCAATGATTGTTGAGGCGATTGTTTCGGCAGTGCGACCAGAGTTTAGAAGGTCGCGAAGGATACCCGTGACGTTTTTGTTGTCACCATCTTCAAAACTGTTAAGTAAGTTATTAATTTTTTCGTCTTCGGGCAGACCAAGAGCAGTATCGACATCTTTTGCGGTAATGTTTTCACCAGACTTTAAATTTGAGATTTGGTCGAGAAGGGAAATAGAATCACGAAAACTTCCGCCACCACGCCGAACAATAATTTTAAGAGCGTCGTCGTCAATTTTTATACTTTCTTTGTCGGAGATCTCACGAAGATGTTTTTGCATCGTTTCGGCATCTGCGAGTTTGAAATTATAAATTTGGGCACGAGAAAGAATGGTTACAGGAACTTTTTCGAGGTTTGTAGTTGCGAGGACGAAGATGACGTGCTCTGGTGGCTCCTCGAGAATCTTGAGCAGGGCATTAAAGGCCGACTTAGAGAGCATATGAAATTCGTCGATGATGTAGACCTTGTATTTGCCTTCGGTTGGGGCAATCATAGCCTTTTCGCGGAGGTCGCGAATGTTATCGATACCAGTATTAGATGCGCCATCAATCTCGATGATATCAATGTATGAATCTTCGAGTTCGTATTTGAAGTTGTTTACTTCATGAGCGAAGATACGTGCAACAGATGTTTTACCACAGCCACGTGGGCCAGTGAAAATGTAGGCATGAGAAAAGTTTCCTGACTTTATAGCCTCCGTTAAGGGCGCAATGACAGAATCTTGTCCGACGACGGTCTCAAGAGACACCGGACGGTATTTTCGGTATAGTGCCTTTCCCATATTGAATATATTATATCAAAAAACCGGCTTTTTCGGCCGGCTTTTTCTTAGACTTTGTTAATAACCGGGATGACGATTGGCGTGTGGCCAGTTGCATCGAAGAGGATGCGGGTGACGTCTTCCTTGATTTCATCCTTTAAGACCTTAAGTTCAGGGTCAGTTGAAACTGATTTATCAGTCTTTACGCGGAGGTAGTGGCGAATCTTGCCGATGAGTTCCTCAGAGTTATCGAGATAGATAAATGCGCGTGAGACGATATCTGGAGTCTTAATGAGGCGACCAGTCTTCTTCGAGAGAGTAAGAACGATAATGAAGATACCCTCACGTGAGATGTGGATACGATCTTTAACGACAGCTTCGTGAACTGGCATGTCTGCGTCATCGAAAAGTTTGTTGCCGACGTGGACGCGGCCAGATTTCTTAATCTTCTTATCTTTAGTAAGCTCGACGATATCACCATCGTCAGAGATAATAATGCGGTCTTTAGGAATGCCGATGACATTTTCGGCCATTTCGGCGTTGTGTTGCATCATGTAGAATTCACCGTGATATGGCATGTAGTTAAGAGGTTGAAGACGAGTGACGAAATCGACGTGATCTTCATAGTATGCGTGACCAGAAAGGTGAAGTGGACCGATATTTGTAAGGTGAGTTTTGCCGTTTTGGATAACTTGAGCACCTTCACGGAGAAGTCCATCGACGGTTGAAACAACGTGTGGCTCGTTACCTGGAATTGGATTTGATGAGAAGACGATGGTATCGCTTGATTTAATCTTGATGTACTTGTGTGCACCAGTAACCATACGGTTTAATACAGCGTTAAGCTCGCCCTGAGAACCCGTACAAATAATTGTTACCATTTCATCAGGAAGCTTAATGATGTCTTCCATCTTCATGATGGTATCTTTAGGAGCCTTGATTTGGTGGGTGCGGAGTGCGACTTCGACGTTGTTGATCATTGAGAAGCCGGCGAAGGCAACTTTTCTACCACGCTTTGCAGCTTCGTCGAGAACCATGCCGATACGTGAAACCTGTGATGAGAAGCAGGAAACGATAATACGACCATTTGCGTAGTGGTCCATAACTTTACCGAGGTTTTCGCCAACATCATATTCTGAATGTGGGTGATGACCTGGGGAATCGATATTAGTTGATTCGTTAAGCATCAAAGTGATGCCTTCCTTCTTCACGATTTCATCGATACGTTCGTAATCAGTTTGTTTATAAAGAGGGTTAGACTCGGTACGCCAGTCACCAGAAACGTAGATGACGCCGTTTGGAGTGCGGACGACAATTGCGTTGTTGCCTGGGATTGAGTGAAGGGTATGAATAAATTCAACTGAAAGATGTTCTGAGACAGCGATCTTTTCGTGCTTAAATGGGTCGACGACATTATAATTCATATCTGGGACTTCATCGAGTTCAGACATTTGTTTCTTAATCATACCGATAGTAAATTCGGAACCGTAAATTGGGGTTGTGACAGGGAATTTAGGAAGGATGTGACGGCAAGCGCCAATGTGATCGAGGTGGGCGTGAGTGAAACAGATTGCCTTGACTTTATCCATGTTGTCCTCGATATATTTAATATCTGGGACCATGTAGTTTACGCCAGGATAATCATCACCAGCGAAGAGGACACCCATATCAATAACGATTGCTTCGTTCTTATATTGGATGACGGTCATGTTCTTACCGATACCGAATTCGCCAGTACCACCAATAGGGATAATGAGAACTGAATCGTTGTCGGTGCGAGCTTGTTTGAGTTGGCCGTTAGTGATTTGTGCGCCGTTATAGCCGTTGTAGCGAGATTTGTTTACAGGGATGCCAATAATGTGCTGAGTTGCTTGAGCGTTAACGTCTTGAGAAAGCATGCGTTGGTGATGGACCATATCACCTTTTTTGGTAGAAACAGAAAGGTCGACCTTGCGCGATTCGGCAGGAGTTTTCTTAGCTTTTGGCTCAGCTTTCTTAGTAGTTTTGGTTGTTTTTGTCGCTTTTTCGGCCTTTTTCTTAACAAGATGAGCATCTTTGCCACCTGGTTTGAAGTTTGAATTGAAGTTTCGTTTCTGGACTTCTTCAAAGATCACAGCTTCACCAGTAACGGTCGGCTTATCATCTTTAATCTCAGCGCGTTTTTGGTTCTCTTCGAAGCGGCGCTTGATTTCAGGTAGACGCTCAGCCTGCATCTTCATGAGGCGTGCGCGACGTTCTTGTTCTTTTTGGTTCATAAATTCCTTTAATTAACTTTTGATTGTAGTCGGGCACAAAAATTAAGTCGGTTTTTGTGTCTGTACAAGTAATGATTTGTTATATCTATTGTACCAAAAATTCTTAACTTTTGCAAGAACTATTTAAATGTGTATAATATTCTGTAAGCTGGTGTTGGGGCTTAGAACATTAAGAGAGGAGGTTATGGAAGATGAGTGACATTGTTTTTAAAACGCAGGAAGAATTGATTGATGAATGCGCAGAGGAGGCGAGCCGTATGTATACACGACTTACCGGACTTTGCTCAGACAACGAACATCCAAATCTTCGAGCAGCATTGCATTTTGCAAGAGAGAAACATAAAGATCAGACTAGAAAGTCTGGCGAGCCATACATTATTCATCCACTTAGGCTGGCATGTAATGCAGTAGCGATGGGAATGAATGATGATGTGCTACTTGCTATGTTGATCTTGCATGATGTTCCAGAAGATACTGGAGTAAAAGTAATGGACTTACCGGTTGACGACGAGACGAAGAATGCTGTTGAATGTATGACCTGTAGACAAATGCCTTCCGGATCGAAGCTCGAGTCGAAAAAGAAATATTATCAAGGCTTGGCGGAAAATAAATACGCCACAATCGGTAAAGGATTGGATCGTTGTAATAATCTTTCGACTTCGGCGCAGGCGATGAGTCATGCGTCGATTGTTAAGAATTGCTATGAAACAGTAGTATACCTTGATCCGATTTTGAAAGATGCGAAGTATAAGTATCCGAAGTATTCGAATCAGATTTATCTAATTCGGGATGCTCTAAAGGCACTTGTTAACACTCTTTCGGTGACGGTCGGTATACACCCACTTACGTTCAAGACCCCGCCTGGTGATGAACTGATGGCGAAGATTCTGTCAGCAAAGACAGACGAAGACCTAAGAAACATCCCGGAGATTTTTCCATGACATTTCTAAAAAGGCTCTCAAATTTGAGGGCCTTTTCTCTTGAACAAAGTTTTTATGCTACAATAATATGTATGAGAAAACAGAAAAAAGAAAAAAGCGTCAGTTTTCGCACGCTCCAATATTATATTGGTGCGATGATGAACTATAAGTTCTTGACTATGGGAGCGTTGTTTTTTAACCCTGCAGCAAGTTTTCTCCGATCTGTTTTTGTTCCACTAACTTTCTCACAAATTGTTGATGCCGTCTCAAATGGGGATTTGACTGGTGAGATTATTTTGCATGATTTATTACCGCTTGGTATTTTATGTGTGGCGGCTCAGGCGGTGGCAGCAATTTGTTCTCAAGTTGTGCTATTCTGCCTCTGGAAGATGGAGCTCCATGCGATTTACGATCTTGATAGTCACTCGTTTTCAGTAATTTCTGAGCAATCGATGCAATTCCACAACGATCGTTTTACGGGTTCGCTCGTTTCGATGGTTGGAAAATTCTCGGGTGGGTTTGAACGCTTCTTTGATCTTTTGACTTGGTCGATTTTGCCGTTTTTGACTTCAATTATTTCAATTATTGTGGTTTTAGCTTTCAAGGCGCCAATTGTCGCTGTGATTATGTTCTTTGTTGTTGTTGCGTTTATGACAGTGGCTTATGTAGCATTTAAGAAAACCGCAGAGATTTCTAAGCGCGAAGCTACGGCGCATAATAAGATGACTGGTCAGCTTTCTGATTCGATTTCAAATATCATGTCTGTTAAATCGTATGCAAAAGAAAAACATGAATTAAGGCGCTACCAAAAATGTAAGAAGGAATATATGAGCGTTTCGTTTGAAAATATGCGCGCACACATTTCGCGTGATATTATGCTCGATGCGATTGGCGTAGCAAACGTTGGTTTTATGATTTTCTTCTTACTTACCGGCACAACATGGTTTAACCTTTCAGTTGGTACAGTTGTGTTGATTGTGACTTATCTCAACCAAGTTATTGGGCAGCTTTGGGGTGCACACTCAATCTTTAAGGAATTAAATCGTATCTTTGGTGATGCGAATGATATGACTCTAGTGCTTGATGCGCCAGATGATGTGGTTGATGAGCTGGGCGCAAAGCCGCTCATAGTTGAGAAACCAGAAGTTGAATTTAGTAATGTTTCGTTTAAGCACAAGGATGCGAAGTCGGAAATTTTCTCAGATTTTAATTTAAAGATTAAGCCTGGAGAAAGAATCGGCTTGGTTGGTATTTCTGGATCAGGAAAGACCACAATTACGAAGTTATTGCTTCGTTTCGCAGATGTTGATGACGGTGAGATTTTGGTTTCTGGCAAAAATATTCGTTATGTTACCCAGAGCTCGTTGCGTGAGAACATCGCGTATGTACCTCAAGAAACTGCACTTTTCCATCGCTCAATTGCCGAGAACATTGCCTATGGACGCCCAGAAGCGACTATTGAAGAGATTATACATGCGGCAAAACTTGCAAATGTGGATGCATTCATCAAAGATCTTCCAGATGGATATGATACGATGGTGGGCGAGCGTGGCGTGAAGCTTTCGGGTGGACAGAGGCAACGTATCGCAATCGCACGTGCAATCTTAAAGGATGCTCCGATTTTAGTTCTCGACGAGGCAACTTCGGCACTCGATTCAGAATCTGAGGCCTTAATTCAAGATGCGCTTACTAAGCTTATGAAAGGTAGAACTTCGATCGTGGTTGCGCACAGGCTCTCGACAATTGCTGGGCTTGATAGAATTATCGTGCTTTCGAATGGAAAGATCATCGAGGAGGGAACTCACGAGGAGCTCCTTAAACTAGGCGGTGCTTACAAGAAGCTCTGGTCCCGCCAGTCGGGCGCATTCAAGGAGGATAAATGAGAGTTTTAGTTACTGTTAAACCTGGATCGAGCAAAGAAGAAATCGTTGAGACGATTGATGAAAACGGCGAGCATAGTTTGATAATTTGGACACATGCAAGGGCACATGACAATGAGGCGAACAAAAAAGTTATCGAGCTTGTATCAGAATTTTATCATGTGCCAAAGACGAGTTTGAAGCTCATACGTGGCGAAACTTCTCGAAATAAAGTATTTGAAGTATAATGGAGATATTATGGAAGGCAAAACAATCTTAACTGGTATTCGTGTAAACTCGGAGATGACACTCGGAAACTTCCTCGGTGCGCTTCTGCCAATGACACGTCTTGCAAACAAATATTCGAAAGATAATAAAATTAACATCTTTATTCCTGATCTTCACACAATTATTTCTGATGTTGATGGTGAACTTCAGAAAAATCTTGTAAAAGAGATTAAATACTATCTTGCTGCAGGTCTTCAGATTAATGAGAACGTTCATATTTATCGTCAATCTTACGTTCCTGCACATTCTGAGCTTTGTTGGATATTGAACTGTGTCGCTACGATGGGCGAAACTAGCCGCATGATTCAGTATAAGGAAAAGTCTCATAACGGCGATCAGTCGACGAATGTCGGTATCTTTGATTATCCGATTTTGATGGCTGCTGACATTCTTCTTTATGACGCAAACTATGTTCCTGTAGGCGAGGACCAGTTCCAACATATCGAGCTTACTCGCGACATTGCTGAAAGATTCAATAATAAGTTTGGTGAAATCTTTGTCCTTCCTGAAAATACCGAAGGCCAAGCTAGATTTATTGAAACCGCAAATGGCGCTGGTGGCGTTCGTATTCGTGATCTTCAAAACCCAGAAAAGAAGATGAGTAAATCTGCTGAGGTAGAGAACTCAAAGATCATGATGAATGATGATCCTGCTAAAGTTACGAAGAAGATTATGTCTGCACAAACCGATAGCCTCGGCAAGATTTCATTTGATATGTTTAATCAACCTGGCATTTCAAACCTTCTTCAAATTGAGTCGCTTGTATCTGGCGTATCGCTCCAAGATGTAATTTCGACATGGGCTGGTGAGAGCCACTATGGTGATCTTAAGAAGAAAGTTGCTAAAACTGTATCGACTTATCTCGCAGACTTCCAAGCTAAGGTTGCCGAGATTTCGGATGAGACTGTTTATGAGATTCTCGAACAGGGTGAACGTTACGCAAACGAAATAGCAAACGCAAAGCTTCTTGAGGTTCAAAAAGCCTTTAAATTGAGGTAGAAAATTATACAAGATTTTGTGAAAAAAGTTTTAGTATAAGCTTTTTTATGATATAATAAGCTTATGGCAAAGGTTATTTGTGTTACTAACCAAAAGGGAGGCGTAGGAAAGACCACAACAGCGGTCAATCTTGCATATTATCTTTCTAAAGAGAAGTTCAGGACTCTTCTTATCGATCTTGATCCGCAGGGAAATGCAACGAGCGGTATGGGTGTCGATAAGGCTGTACTCGAAGCGGCTTATGAGCCGGATTCGAAGGTCGCTGGCCAGTCTATGACTGAGGTCATGAATGGTACAACTTCACTTTTACCGATTATTCAAGAGACGAAATATAAGAATTTCGATATTGCTCCAACAACTCCTCAGCTTGCAAATACCGAGGCGGAGATGGCTAACGATAAGAAGAAATTCGTTCGCCTTCGTGACGCCGTAAAGATGGTTGAAGGGAATTACGACTACATTATTATTGATTCACCTCCAAGCCTTTCACTTCTCACTGTTAACGGTATGATTGCTGCTAACTATTTACTTTTGCCTGTTCAAACTGAATTTTATGCAATGGAAGGTCTTTCGCAGCTTCTCGAATCGATGAAGCTTGTTAAGAAAGCAATGAATCCAAATTTGAAGCTTCTAGGGGTTCTTGCAACGATGTATGATAAGAGAACTTCGCTTTCTGTACAAGTTCTTGCTGAGGCTAAGAAATACTTTAAAGATAAGGTATTTGAGACGACAATCCCAAGGAATGTTCGCGTAGCTGAGGCTCCAAGCCACGGCGTACCGGTGGGCGCTTACGATAAATTCTCAAAGGGTGCTAAAGCATATAAGGACCTCGCGCGTGAGGTAATCGAAAGGACCGTAAAATAATGGCAGGACTTGGACGTGGTTTTGAGAGCTTAATTCCTACGGAATTTGATGACGATTTTGATGCAGAATTCGATGTAACCGCGAAGGAAGATAAGAAAGAATCGGATCTTAAAAAGATTCCTATTTCGGAGATTATTCGTGACGAGGAACAGCCGAGGAAAGAATTTGATCCTGAGGCACTTGAGGCTCTCGCTAACTCGATTAAAGAGCATGGTGTTTTGCAGCCGCTCGTTGTTGTAAAGGAAGATGGTAAGTATAAGATTGTCGCTGGTGAGCGTAGATGGAGAGCATCGAAGCTTGCAGGCCTATCTGAGGTTCCGGCAATTGTTCGTACTCTTGAAGCACAAGAAAGACTCGAGATTTCGATTATTGAGAACGCACAACGTGAAGACCTTAATGCGATTGAAATGGCAACAGCTTATGCAAAGCTTAAGGCTCAGTTTAATCTTAACGAAGAAGAAATTGCAGATAGAGTCGGGAAGAGTAAGTCGGCAGTCGTTAACACGATGAGGCTTTTAAATCTTCCGGATGACGCGAAAAAAGCGATGGTAGAGCACAAGCTTACCGAAGGTGTGATGCGTCCACTTATTGGCGCGGAGCCTGAGCTGATCGAAAAGATTTTGCCGAAGATTATTGAAGAAGGCTGGACGGCAAGGCGCGTTGAAAAAGAGATGGCAGAGAAGAAGAAAAAATCTTCAGTTAAAGCCGTTAAGGCTTCAGTTTACGCAAAACAGGAAACTGCACTTTCGAAGAAATATAGTGCGAATTTCCGTGTTCGCGGTCGTTCGATTACGATTACTTGTAAAACGGATGATGAACTAAAAGCGCTGCTTGAGAAACTGTAAAATGAACACGAAATAAAGAGGTGACGCTAGAAAAGCGTCACTTTTTAGCGCTAACGATAAAAGAAGATTATTCTGTGTAGTAAGCTTTCATGTATTCTTGATATACATTAAATATCTCATCTAAGTGGGTATCAAGTTTTATTCTAGTATCATTTCTTGCCCAAATGATAATATTTATTAAATATAAAATCGATGCTTCGCACATATATTTATAGATTTGCACACTAGCATTACTATCGTCTTTGTTTTCAACGGACATATATATTTTTGAGTCACGATGTTTTGCATAATACTTTAGAAGTTGTTTGTAATTATTAGTATGTACAAATGGATGAAGAATGTTGTCTAATCTATTTTTAAGCTCGTCATTAGATAATTCTATGATCGTTGGATCAAATGGATATTTTTCTAGTTGATGCTCTATCCTTTCGTCGAGTTTTTTCTCGCGTGTATAGTTTCTATATAGTTCTTCGTCTGAGATTGCCTTATATCCCGTAAAAACTTCGAAGAATTCTTCATCATAACAACATAAGAAAAATATTTTCATCTTTTCTATAAAGTTACGTGATATAGAGTGAAACTGGGCGTCGAAGTCTATTATAGATAGATTTCTAAGTGTTATTAGATCTTGTGTTATTAGTTTTAGCATTAGTATAAAAGAAAAATTGATATCTTTTGGGTATTTTTTGTCGCCAAAATAATATTTTTTAGTTTGCAGCTTGGTATATGAGATGTTGTATATATAGATATAGTTTGCGATAGCGTAATCAAAAAAACCAACTAGTTTTTCTATCTTTTTGTCTTGTGGAATGTCGAAAAGGGTGTTATTTAAATCTGATAATATGTTTTCATAGTTTTCGACGATCGTCTTAATAGGCTGGTTGCAGGATTTCGCTATATTGTCGGATATTTTCATTGTTTTGTGGACCTTACTTTTTTGACAAGTACCAAGTTATGCTTTGCTTGATATATGGGTATTATACCAATTGGTCTTCATTAATGATAGTGGTATAGGTGTGATATAATCATCTTATGAAAGACGTCAAAGAAGCTGTCATAAAATTTACAAAAGATAGGGATTGGGATCAGTTCCATTCACCCTCTAATTTAGCAAAATCTATCGCCATTGAATCTGGCGAACTTCTTGAATGTTTTCAGTGGAATGACAACTACGATAAGAAAAAAGTTTGTAGCGAGTTAGCCGACGTAGTGAATTATTCAATTCTTTTGGCGGACAAACTTGGCATTAATCTTGAAGATATCGTCATGGAAAAATTAAAAGAAAATGCTGAGAAGTATCCAGTAGAAAAATCTAAAGGCAATAGCAAAAAATATACGGAACTATAAAAATGACAGAGAAAACCTTCCAAATTAGAAACTATTCATTCGATCAACACTCGATTAATAATTTAGCTGTGGCCGATCATTTGGAAGAGAACTGGCCGGTAGTTTATCAGATTTATAATAATCGCGAAATTTATATTGGTGAGACTACGAATCTCAAAAACCGTATGAACCAACATATGGCGAATGACCAGAAGTCTAGCCTTAGACACGGTTCTTTCAAAGTTGTTTTTGATGAGACTTTTAATAAAAGCGTGGCGCTCGATTTGGAATCTTATCTCATTCAATATTTCCATGGTGATGGAAAGTTCAAGGTTTTGAATCGTAACTACGGCATGTGTGATCGCGATTATTATAATCGCGCTAACTATCGTCAACTTTTTGAAGAAATCTGGAATCGTCTTCGCGAGCTAAACATTGCTGATAAAACTATTTCGGACATTAACAATTCAGAACTTTTTAAATTCTCTCCGTATAAAAATCTTAACTTTGAGCAATTAAATGTTGTCACGGAAATCGTTCAAAACATCGACGAAGCAATTACTAGAAAAGTAAAAAGCGTGTCGATTATTGATGGTGATGCCGGTACTGGTAAGACGATTGTTATTATGTACCTTGCTAAACTCTTAGCAGATATCCAATCGTTCGATACTAGAAAAGATGACATTGATGATGAGTCGAATTTTAATATTTTCTTCGAGCAAGAACATATTAACCATAATTTCAAGAATAAGAAAATCGCACTCGTGATTCCACAAACGTCTTTGTGTGGACGCATCCGTAAAATTTTCGATAAAATCGATCTCGGCGGTGCCGATGTTAGAATTTTCTCGCCAGTTCAATTCGGTAAATGCGATGATGATTTTGATATTACGCTCGTTGACGAAGCCCATCTTCTTAAAGTTGGCGTTACTGGTACTTTAGGCAAACAAGTTCATGAAATCGACTATAAACTTTTTGGCGATACTGGAATTCACTCTGAACTTGATTGGATTATGAAAAAGTCTAAGAACGTCGTTTTGGTATTTAGTAGTCAGCAGAGAATTCGTCCTACAAATATTACGAAGGGTGATATTTTGAAATATGCTGACGAGTTCGATGAACGTGAATATTATCTTAAAACTCAGATGCGTTCACTTGGTGGTAAGAAATATATTGATTATGTTCACGATATTTTCTCGAATGGTTTTAGGCCTAGAGAAAGGGAAACGTTCGAGAATTTCGAGGCAAAGATTTTTGATAATATCCGTGACTTTACTGAAGCAATGGAAAAACGTGAGGCTGAGTTTGGCTTAGCTCGCATGGTGTCTGGTTTTGCATGGGAATGGAAATCTAAGAACAATAAGAACTTGTATGACTTCGAAATCGACGGCGTAAAATTCCGTTGGAATACAACTCAAAATAACTGGATCGGTTCAAAGAATGCGCCAAAAGAAGTTGGCTGTATTTATACTGTTCAGGGTGATGATCTTAACTACGTTGGAATTATTATCGGAAATGATTTGATTTATCGTGACGGTAAGTTGATTTTCAATCGCGATGCATGTGCTGATACTGGTGCTATGAAGCGTAGTCAACGTCAGGTCGCGAACGGGGAACAAATTACTGAAGATGATATGCTTGAGCAAGTCCTTAGAACTTATAGAATTCTTATGAATCGTGCGGTGAAAGGTGTGTATATTTATGCGTGCGATGAAGGGCTTATGAATTATCTGAAGAATTATTTTGAATAAAAAGGAAATAGCGTATATGAATAAGCAAATAAGAGACGATGCTATGGTTGGGGAGAAGATAGTAAAAACGGGATTGAAAGTAGATTTCCATATTCATTCAGCTGCTTCTAAACACAAAGACCACGGACGAGTTGACGGGTCTGATATTGAAAATATTGATGTATTGATTGATAAACTTAATAGCAAAGAAGTCAATATGTGTTCAATTTCTGATCATGATAATTTTGACTATAGCTTGTATAAGAGGCTTAAAAAAGAAGAAAATATAGGAAGTATTAGAAAAGTATTCCCGGCAATTGAATTTTCTGTATTGTACGGGAAAGATGTTCTGCATGTCATTACTGTTTTTAATGATGAGGATGATCAGAAGGTTATGAAAATACAAAGTGAGGTATATGACGTAAAGAATAATAAACCTTTTTATGATAATATCGAACAGCAGGCTTTCTCTGAACATAAGTTTCTAGATATTCTAAGAAACATAGATCTAGATGTTGTAATGATAGCTCATCAAAAAGGCACTTTGTCGAGTAAAAGTGCAAATAAGCATGATGTGAAATGTTTAGGAGAAGAATTTTTTGATGAGTTGGTTTTTTTGGATTATTTTGAATCATTTGAATTTCGAAATAGAAGAAATGAAATTTTTAATAAATACTATATTGAAAAGAATAAAGAAAAATATAAAGAAAATGCTTTAAGATTTATAACTGGATCTGATTGCCATAAATGGAGTATATATCCAGTGGAAGATGAAAGCAATTTTATGTTTACTTATTTGAAGTGTTTGCCAACTTTTCGTGGATTAGCTATGGCAATTACAAATACGAAGCGAATAAATTTTGTAAATAATTTCTTTTCCGGAACTGATAAATATCTTGATGAGATTGATATGAACATTGATTCTTGTGAATACAAACTTCCATTATCAAAAGGTATAAATGTGATTATTGGCGACAATTCAGTTGGTAAATCTTTGATGATTCATAAGTTAACTGATTATGCGTTTTTAGAAGAAAAGAAGCTAGAATCTTGTTATGAAGAATATTTAAAAAATAAAAAAATAACAATTAATTCTATAATACCAAAAGAGATGGTTTCTAGGTTTGATGGCCAAGGTGCAATAAGGTCAATGTTTGAAACTAGAAGCTTTGATGAAAATACTTTTATAAATAATTTTTTCCCGACCGATCCGCCAATAGATAAGTGTAAAGATCAATATCTTGATGAAATAGAAAAATATATTGAAGTCTTGAGGAATAAATATGAGTTACATAAATCCAAGGAAAAAGTAGACTGTATTACTATACAAAACATCACTGAATCATCTAATACACTGAAGCTTAAGAATATAACTAACGTCACCAGAAATAACTTAAAAAGTAATATTAATAAAATTAGAAAAGAAGTAATTGTAGAACTTGATGCTGCTATTAAGAAACTGGAAAACGTTTGTAGTAGTAGGTTTTTTGAGGCAGAAGATAAAGCGAGCATTAACCCACTTATCCATGTATATTATGATTTAGTTACTAAATATAATAATAAAGTAGCTGAAATGGAAAGAGAAATAAGGATATTTGATATAATCAATAGTATTTTTAATGATAAAAATAGTGAGTTCTCTAGAACAAGAACTGATGAGACGGAACGCATTATGAATTATGAGGATGAGAAAAATAAGTTTGAAGATAGCATCGTTGATTATTATCTTAAAAATAAGAACATATTATCGTATGCTCCACATGTTACTGAAAACAAAATACCGGTAACTACAACTGAAGTGGGCAAGTATCGTTTTGTTGCAAAAACAGACGTTAAAGTAATATCAAATGATGATATTTTATATACCATACGTAGTGTTTTGGGCAAAGGCGTAAGTGATATTAACGATATAAATGAAGATAATTTGCCGGCTAAATTTAGTAAGGGGGCTAATGAACAGTCGTATTATGAGAAGTTAGATGTTTTAAAAGATGATCTTTATTCGTGCGTAGAGAAGCGATTTAAAGTGGAACATATAATTAACGATGCTAGTGACGATAAAGATATTACGGTGGAGCTGTCCGCAGGCTTTAATTCGAAGATTTATTTTGATTTAATATCTAATCAGACGGTAGAAGATGGCTTATATATTATAGATCAGCCTGAAGACGATGTGTCGCAGCCGTCAATAAGGAAAAGTTTGCTCGATGATTTCTACAATATGAGCAGGAACAGGCAGATTATATTAATTACACATAACCCGCAATTTATTATTAATCTTGATGTTGATAATGTTATATTTATAGGTAAAGATGATGACGGTAGAATATATATTAGGAATGGAGCATTGGAATACTATGATGAGGAGGATAAGGATTATGATATCCTGAAAATAGTTGCTGATAACATTGAAGGTGGCGTAGAGTCAATAAATGAAAGATGGAAAAGATATGAAAAAAATATATACAATGTCTCTTGTAAATGATAATTATGTAATTTTTAATAAAGATAAAGAAGAAAGACTTAAGATTAGTAAGAAGAACTTAGTCCTGGATGGAAAAGAATTATATGAGAACTTTTTTAGCGATTTTACGAAGGACGATGTTATTGATTTGATTCTAGATGAAACGACAATAAATGAATCAGTAGATAAATTGGGTGTCTCCGTGTACGATAATACGAAGGAAATAATAGATAAAATACAAAAGGGAATAAAAGAATTGGACGCAAAATAGCAGATTCTATTTGATTGTTATTATTGAAAAAATATATAAAGAAAAATATTGTATAATTATTTTAATGGGAAAACGTAGAATCGATAAAGCGATTAAAATCGCGACAGAAGCACATGAAGGCCAGTTCAGAAAGTCTGGTGATCCTTATATTGTTCATCCGCTTGCTGTGATGAAAATTCTTGAAGATTGGCACATGGATGAAAATACAATCATCGCAGGTGTGCTTCATGATACGGTTGAGGATACAAAGCTTACTCTAAAAGACATTGAAGCGGAATTTGGCGAGGACGTCGCAAGGCTTGTTGATGGCGTCACGAAACTTGGTAAAGTTCGCTCGGGAATGAAAGACATCGATACCTATCTCCCCCAAACAAGAGATAATCTGCTTCGTCTTCTAATTGCGACAGGTTCGGATATTCGTGTGCTCATCATTAAGCTCGCAGATCGTCTTCATAATCTTCGCACTCTTTCCGCACTCCCTCCAGATAAACAGAAAAAGATTGCGAAAGAGTCTCTCGAAGTCTTTGCACCGCTCGCAGACCGCCTTAACATGGGTCGTCTCCGTGTCGAGATGAGCGACATTGCATTTTCTTACGTCAATCCAAAAAGATATAACGAGCTTAAGGAATTAATTGAAGAGCGAAACCGCTCGGCTGAGAAAACTCTTCTAAAAATTAAAGCTGAAGTATCGGAATTGCTTGAATCCGAGGGAATTAAGTTTGAGCTTTCTGGCCGCATTAAATCTGTCTATTCACTTCATAAAAAACTTGCAAAGTACGACCAGAACATTGACGCAATTTACGATCTCACCGCGATGCGTGTGATTGTTGATGACATCACGACCTGTTATCTTGTGCTCGGGCTTATCCATTCGCTTTATACACCAATGGCTGGCAGAATTAAAGATTATATCGCCATGCCAAAGCAGAACGGTTACCAATCGATTCACACAACCGTCATTACAAAAGATAAGAAAATTATTGAGTTTCAGATTCGTACGCGTGAGATGCATGACTATGCTGAGCATGGTCTTGCGGCTTCGTTCTATTACAATGAGCAGAAACTCACAGAAAGCTACAAGCAGGGAAAGATTCAACATCTTCCAACTAATCTTCTTTGGATTATGGAACTTCAGCAGGCTGCTTCGCAGCTTCGTGCTGGTAAGAAGGTTGATCTTAATAAACTGAAGTTAAATCTATTTTCGGACAAGATTTTTGTTTACACTCCGAAGGGTGACATTGTTGATCTTCCAAATGGTTCGTTGCCACTCGATTTCGCATACCGTCTCCACTCGGAAATTGGTGAGCGTGTGACTGGCGTGAAAATTAATGGAAAAATGTCGAGCCTTAATACGAAGTTGCAACATGGTGACGTGGTTGAGATTCTGACCGGAAAAGCTCAGACCGCAAAGCCAACTTGGTTTGAGAAAATTATCACTCCACATGCAAGAAACAAGTTGAAACAACAGCTTGGACGTGCGAGTGAAATTATCCCAAAAATGCGACCACCAAAACTCAAAAAATAGATTTTCTAGCGATTCCTCTTATGGTATAATTAAACTATGAGGGAGTTTTTGAAACTTCGATCAAATATTTTAAGAGTTATCTTAATTGCGGCAATGACTGTGATTGTCGTGAAACTTTTTTCGATTCAAGTTATTCATCATGATGAGTATGTCGCGCAGGCTGAAGCGCAACATACGATGCAGAATACAATTGTTGCGAAGCGTGGCGAGATTTATATGATGGATGGCGATACTCCGGTTCCGGTTGTGATGAACTTGAAAGTTTGGAGCATTATTATTGATCCGCAGATTACACGTGGTGATCGCGATGAAATTGAGAAGGTTTTGCGCGAAAAGGCCGGCGAGTACCTAATTCGAGATAATTTTGACGATGCTTATAAAACTTCGACACTTAGATATTACGTTGTGGCGCGAAATGTCCCATATAAAAACGCACAGGAAATTAGGGATGCTGAACTTCCAGGTGTTTATTTCCAGGGCTCGACAAAACGTGTTTATCCAGAAGGGGAACTTGCGTCCGGACTTCTCGGATTTGTTAACCAAGACGGCAAAGGTCAGTATGGCGTCGAGCAGGCGCTAAATGAAGAACTCTCTGGCGTTAATGGCGTTCTCAAAACCGTTAAGGATGTTAATAATATCCCACTCACGATTGGTGACGATAACGTAAAAGTTCCGGCTCAGGATGGTAAAAATATCGTGCTTTCGATCGATCGTAATATTCAGAATAAAGCGGAGCAAATTCTTGCGAAGAAGATGAAAGAATATAAGATTTCGCACGGTACAATGATTGTGATGGATCCAGGAAATGGCCAGATTCTTTCGATTGCGAGCTTACCTAACTATGATCCTGGAAAATATAACGAAGTTGAAGATGCTGAAATCTTCCAGACTAATGCAACGATGGATGCCTATGAAGTTGCTTCGGTTTGTAAGACGTTCGCTTTTGCTGCTGCGATTGACCTCGGGAAAATGACACCTGAATCAACATTTTATAATTCAGGTCATGTTGTAGTTGATGGATGGACTATCAATAACTCTACAAAGGGACATATTGGCAAGAACACTATGCAACAAGCACTTGCATATTCATTAAATACGGGTTCAACACAGGCTCTAAAATGGCTTGGCGACTCGGACAATGAGATTACACAAGTCGGCAAGGAAAGACTTTTTGACTATTATTACAATAAATTTTGGCTAGGAAAATATACAGGAATTGAGATTGCGGAGAGTCCGGGTTTGATCGTTGAGCCAGATGATGAAGACGCAACGAACGCGCGCTATGCTAATATGACGTTTGGCCAGGGTATGACAATTACTGCGCTCCAGGTCGCGACTGCGTTTTCATCAGTCGTAAATGGCGGAGAATATTTTAAGCCAACAGTTGTAGCTGGTGTGATCGATGAGAATGGGGAATATAAGCCAAATGAATTATGGGATGCTGATCATGCGACGATTAAACCTGAGACATCGGAAACAATGCGTCAGATGCTAGTCAACAACCGTAAAATATATAGTGCAAACCCGAAATATGACAAAAACTTTTTTGTCGGGGGAAAGACTGGAACCGCGCAAGCCGTGCGTGATGGGAAATATGTGATGAATGAAACAATTGCGTCATATGTCGGCTTTGGTGCAAGAAATAAAAATGAACAAGCGCAGTATGTTATTATGGTGAAATTCTGGGAAAAGGGTAGAGCTTTAGGCGGTGATACCCACGCAATGCCGGCGTTTAACGAGATGTCTGAATACATGATTGATTACTTAAAATTAAGGAATTAGTGGTATAATAATATAAATATGTTTACAAATTCTTCTATCTCACAGGAAACATTTTTCGGATTAATTTTGGCTCTCGGGACATTCCTTTTTTCAATGTTTTTGACGCCAATTTACACACACTTTGCATATAAATATAAGTGGTGGAAGAAACAGAAAAAGACAACTGCAACTGGTGACTCACTTCCAATTATGACGAAGTTGCATGCGCATAAATTTAAGCATGTTTTCCCAACAATGGCCGGAATCGTTGGTATTGTAACGGTTTCAGTTGTAACGTTCATTTGTAACTGGGATCGTGCTGAGACTTGGCTTCCGCTTGCAGGTTTTCTCGGCGGTGCATTCGTTGGTTTTATCGATGACCTTATTAATGTTTTTGGAACAGGGAAAGGTGCAGCTGGACTTCGTGCACCAGTAAAGTTCTTTATGATTACTATGGTGGGACTTGGACTCGGCTGGTTCTTCGTTTATAAACTTGGTTGGACATCGATTCACTTGCCGTTCTATGGTGATTTTAACTGGGGTCCAGCAGCTATGATGCTAGTCTTTGCATTCGCTGTGGTATCGACATCAAATGCTGTAAATATTTCAGACGGTCTCGATGGACTTGCTGGTGGTTTGATGATGATTGCATATGGGGCATTCGGTGTAATCGCACTCTTCCGCGGACAAATTCAGCTCTTTGCATTTTGTATGACTGTCGTTGGTTGGCTTCTTTCGTATGTTTGGTTTAATGTGCCACCTGCACGTTTCATGATGGGCGATGTTGGCTCGTTTGCACTCGGTGCCGGTCTTGGTGTTGTTTCAATGATGACAAATTCATTTTTCCTTCTTCCGATTATTGGACTTATCCTTGTCGTGGAGGCTGGTTCGAGCTTGATTCAAATGGTTTCAAAAAAATTCTTCCATAAGAAATTATTTATTTCCGCGCCGATTCACCATCACCTTGAAGCAACGGGTTGGGGTGAGGCAAAAATTGTGATGAGATTCTGGATTATTGCGGGTGTTGTTGCAATTATTGGTATTTTCATTGCGATGACTGGTGGAATTGTACCAAGATAATTAAGGAGGTAGAGTGAGAAAGCATAGGGGAGATACACTTATCATAGTTCTTATGCTTATTTTGATGACACTCGGCCTACTTGTGATGTATACGATTGGCCCAGTTCGCGCAAACTTTCTCAATGCTGTAATTGGGGAGCAAAGATACTCGAATAATTATTTCTTTTTGCATCAGGGAATTTCGGTAGTATTATCACTTGCAATATTCTTTGTTTTTGCAAAGGTGATAAATTATAAAGTTTTACAGAAAATGTCGGCAGGAATTTTAGTCGTTGCACTACTTGTGTGTACCTTCTTGGCGATTTCGCAATTTGCCTCGCTTCCGCTCGCAAAATGTGAGCTTGGTGCATGTCGTTGGATTGTAATTGCGGGTGTTTCGATCCAGCCTGCAGAATTTGTGAAATTTGCAGTGATTATGTATCTTGCATCAATATTTATGAAGTACCGCGACAAGGGAAATATTCTTCATAATATGGACTTTTTGTTGAGGTTTGTTGGTTCGGTCGGGCTTTCACTCTTCTTCGTGGTAGTGGTTCAGAAAGATTTGGGTTCTGGTGTACCAATTGCGGTAATTGCGTTATTTATGTTGTTTCAATCTGGTGTACCTTTAAGAAGTTTTGTGTTAGTATGTCTTGCAGCATTAGTGCTGGGTGTTGGCGCTGTCATGACGTCATCACACCGTAGGGAAAGGCTTTGGACTTATCTTGGTGTTTCGGCGCCAGCAGAACATGCGGAGGAAGATGATGCGGATGCGTATCATATTGAAAATGCATTGATTGCAATTGGAACCGGCGGACTTTTTGGCGTTGGTATTGGAAACTCAGTTCAGGCGACCGGGTATCTCCCAGAATCGATTAATGACTCGGTGTTTGCAATTATGGGCGAAACTTTTGGTTTCGTGAACCTTTGTCTAGTGCTTTTTGGATTTGTATGGTTACTTATGCGAATACTGAAAGTATCGGATTATTCGACGGATTATCAAAATAATTTGATTGCAATCGGGGCGTTTGCTTGGATTATGACACATCTTGTTGTTAACGTGATGGCAATGACAAATATTATTCCGCTTACAGGTATAACATTGCCACTTCTAAGTTATGGTGGTACAAGTATGATGGCGGTTGGCGCAATTCTTGGTGTAGTTTATCAACTATCGCAATACACTTCACGCGAGGTTGTGACAGACAGGCAGCGAAAATTGGAGATTGTGGACACATTTAGCGGTTCAAGAAAAATGGAATACGAACAATTTAATTATAGGAGGAGAAGATGAAGATTCTTGTTGTCGGCGGCGGTTCTGGCGGTCATATTACCCCTGCAGTTGCTGTAGTTCGCGAAATTTTAGAGAAGAGGCCACGTGCGAAGGTCGAGTTTTGGACAGACAAGAAATACTATAAGAATGTTGTAAAAATTACAACAGAAATTGGCGTTCATTGGGGTGATGAAGATAAGTTGGGCTCTGTAAAGAATCCATATATTCAGGTACGAAAACTTAAGGCTGGAAAATTTCATCGCTATGCAGGTCTAAAGTTTAAAGATTACTTCGATAACGGCGCAAAAACCCTTCGCGATGTGACGTTTGGAAATATAGTCGGGTTCTTTGGATTTTCTTTCGGTTTATTCCAGTCGTTCTTTAGATTAATTAGAAAGAAGAACCGCCCAGATGTAATTTTCTTAAAAGGTGGATTTGTTGGCCTTCCGGTTGGGATTGTTGCGAAGTGGTTTAAGATTCCATACGTGATTCACGAATCCGACGCAGTTCCTGGTCTTGCGAACAGAATGCTTATGAAACGCGCGAAAGTCGTCGCGATGGGTAGCCCGTTTGACGAGGGGATTAAAGGAAGAGAGAACTGGGAATGGGTGGGCATTCCGGTAGCAGCTGAATATAAGAAAATCAGCGCGACAACCATGAAGCAACTAAAGCGTTCAGCAGGTTTTGACCCGGAAAAGCCACTCGTGATGATTACCGGTGGTTCTCAGGGTGCAGAGCATATTAATATTGCTGTTCGTGAGATTTTGCCTGAACTCTTGAAGGTTGCAAGCGTTGGGCTCGTAGCAGGTAGAAAACATTACGAAGATATGGTTGACCTAAAGAAATATGAGGAATGGGACAAAGCAAAGCTCCAGTCTAACTTTAGGCTCTGGGAGTTTTCTCCGGTAATGCATGAGCTTTTGGGTGCTGCTGATGTTGTAATATCACGTGCGGGCGCAACTACAATTGCTGAGCTTGCAGTTTTGTCGAAACCAGTTATCTTGGTTCCATTTGAAAAGCTACCTGGTTCACATCAACTTAAGAACGCAGAGAGACTCGAAAAGGCCGAGGCAACAATGGTGGTTCCTGATAGTAAAATGGAAGAAGACCCAACACTTCTTCTTGAGGCGGCGAGAACATTGATTCGTAGTCCGAAGAAACGCGAAGAACTTGCTGCAAACTTGCATGCTGAGTCAAAAAATAATGCAGCAGAGAGACTCGCAGATATCTTGATTGAGCTTTGCTAAGCGATAACGCTTGTGCTATACTTAAGATATGAAAATTGGGAAGACGATTGTTTCTGAGCGCGAGAAAGCCATCTCGGAGTCTGAACGTTTTAAACAGAGAGAGAAAGAGAAAAAGCGCAAAAAAATATCGGTTGCAATCTTTTTTGCCGGTCTTTTGCTTGTTGTGGTGATAATTTTTGGTTTTGTCATGAAGGCCGTTCACGATCGGAAGAAGGCGGAGCTTCCGGAGAGTTTGACTAAAAAATATACTCCAACTGTTCAAATTATTGATGAAGATGGTGCTGGGTATATTACGGATAAGATTAAGTCCGCTGTCGGCATGTTGGAAGAAGATTTTCAAGATTATGGATATAAAGTTACGAAGGTATTATTACCAAGCAACACGACGCGCGAGGTTGATGTCTATTTAGAAAATGTTGCGCCTTACTTTAAGATTCATGTCGATCGAAGCACTTCTGAGTCGGCTGAGGACGCAGTGCGCATGATAAATCACCTAGAAAAGAGCGATAAAAAAGCTCAATATATTGATGTCCGCATTGCTGGCAGGGCATACTATAAATTATAGAGATATTTATCCACAGCAACAGGGAAACCTGTGGAAAACTTATATAATAAATTTGCCAAAATTCCAAAAAATTGTTAAAAAAAGCACTTGCATTTTGTTTTGAAAATGTTTATACTTAAGTCAGTGGAAAGCAATATAAAAACCACAAACAAAAAGAACATATATGAAAGATCAGGCGACGAAGGTACGAAACGAGATGGACTACGAAGTAATTCGTCTGGTTAAGAATAAGTAGAAAGCGACGGTTCTTTTTTCGCACTTTAAAAACGGTTTGAGGTCGGTCAACTAGGAGTTTTTGCACGTGATTGAGGATTCGCGTCATCAAAACCTTAGTTCTTCGTTAAATAAAACCTCCCAATTAACTCAAAAGACAACCTACACAATAATCTCTCAACTGTTAAGATTATATGTCCTGCGCAAGCGGACGAATCGTAACATTTATTGTATAGAACTATAAACAAACATTTTACAAAAACAAAAATGCGAAAGTTTCTAGTTGACCGGGCTCAAACTAAAGATATAACCTATGATATAATATAGGTTATGGAAGAAATCCATAAACCAGTATTATTATCGGAAGTAATCGAATGTCTAGATCCTAAAGAAGGCGAAACTTATTTGGATCTTACTGCAGGATATGCAGGACATGCGAGCAAGATTTTGGCGGTTACGCAGAATTATAAAGGCGCAACTCTCGTCGATAGAGATGAGAATGCGATCAACTATCTCACGAAGAACCTTCCTGGTGAAGTCGAGATAATAAAAGATGACTTTTATAGTGCTACGCAACACCTTTTCGAGTGTGGAAAAACTTTCGATATGATATTAGCTGATTTTGGAGTTTCGTCTCCGCAATTAGATAATTCGGAACGTGGTTTCTCGTTCACAAAATCTGGACCGCTAGATATGCGTATGGATCCTTCGCAGAATTTAACTGCATCGGATATCGTAAATAAGTGGCATCCACGAGAACTTGAGAAAATCTTCATAGAATATGGGGAAGAAAGCGCGGGCCTTGCAAAGAAACATGCAAGAGAAATCGTCGAAGGAAGACCTTGGAGCGATACGCTCGAACTTGCAAATGCAATCGCTTTTGGAAAACACGTAAGTAAGTCTAAGGGAACAAGGTGGTTCGGAAAACATCCGGCTACACAAGTTTTCCAGGCGATTAGAATCGCTGTAAATGATGAACTTGGAATTATCGAAAGGACTTTACCGATCTTGCCGAAGTTACTAAATAAGAATGGACGAGTTGCGATAATCACTTTCCATAGTCTCGAAGATAGACTAGTAAAGAATTATTTCAGAGAAAACTCGACACTAGGCGAAGAATCAGAATTTGAACTTATAACGAAGAGCCCAATTATTGCAGAGAAACTGGAGTTAGTTATCAACCCCAGAGCAAGAAGCGCAAAACTTCGTGTAGCAAGAAAGAGAAACTAGTCTCAGGAGCTAGAATCAATTTTGAACGACGCGAAGATGAGCGTCGAAAGCTTTGGATTTGATAAAAATAAAAAAACAAAATAAAAAGGAGGCAATTATGCCAAAGCAAATCATCGTTAAAAGCAATTCACGCGCACAACAAATCAAAGTGAATTTCCGCTAATACGGATTTGACTTCGGGGCTTTTGTAAGCCCCTCTATGACGGGTCAAATTCGCTAAACGAACGAGATCCGATTTTGGTTGTGAGTTAACCAGAGTGTTTTTATAAAAAATATGACCTTCCCGAGGGGATTTAGAAGCGATGCGGTGGTGCGGTTTCTAGATTACCCTCGGCCTAAGACAACTCACACAAACATTTTTAAAAACAAAAATAAATACAAACATTTAAGCGAGGAAAAATGCGAAACGGAACATATACAGCAAAACGCAGAGTCTCATCTCATGAATGGAGAGGGAATTCAAGCGATTTTGGTATGACTGGAAATTTCGGCGGTGTCCGTGATAATTTTTCACGCAATCGTAATACGATAAAGTTTTCTGGTTCTGGTAAGCTTGGAAGATTTACTCTTTTTGGAATTTTTGCATTGCTGCTTTTTAATCTTGGATTCTTCTATGTTGACCAGAGTTCGAAAGCGACAAGTTTCGACTATCAATTATCAAGTTTATCAGATCAAATTGATGATCTTGAAGCACGTAAGGAAGATTTAGCGGTTGAGCGTGCAAGGCTTACTTCTATTGCAAATTCGAACAACTCGAAAGTTGCAGCTGCAATGGAAAATGCCGGCAGTGCTGAATACGCAGAATAATACTCCTTGCTTCGGGTCGTTTGCCTAAGCTTTAGGTCGTGAAGACCTATTTTTTATTCTGTATATCTGGTATAATGAAAGTATATGGTAAAAGTCGTCTTTACTGATGGTTCAGCTTCGCCGAACCCTGGCCCTGGGGGTTTTTCTGTTATCGACGCCGAGAGTGGCAACCCACTTATTTTGGGTCGTTCGTCACTTACAACGAATATTCGTATGGAAGGCGAGGCAATGGGTGCAGCGATGGAAGCTTATCCTGAAGTTGAAATTCATTCTGATTCTGAATTTTGGATTAACGTACTTACAAAATGGGCTCCAGCATGGGAAAAGAATAATTGGACTAAAAAATCTGGACCAATAAAAAATCTAGATCTTGTAAAGCGTTTGTATGCGCTCTATACTTCGAGCAAAGTTAAACTAATATGGGTAAGGGGGCACGTCGGCACAGAGATGAATGAAAAAGCTGACGAATGGGCAAATAATGCTAGGGAAAAGAAGACTATGGGCGCGCTTGAAATTATTGAAATTCCACCTAAGGAGGAATCGTGAAAAAAGTAATCGTAAAATGTAAACTTAAGAATCGTGATGAATTCGAGAAAAAACTTACTGAGATCGATATGGACTTTATGCCAATGTACTGGCTTCATGAACGCGTTTATGTCCCACGTAATTACCAGAAGAAAAGCTCTTTTCCACGTTTGATTCTTCGCACAGAAATGCATGCAGTTGATAAGCCAGCAAAATATGAACTTCAACTTCGTCGTCATATTGAAGATTCTGGTATCGACATTGTTGATACGACTGTGATCCGTGATTATCAAGAAGCTGCAAATATTATCCTTCAACTTGGCTTTGAGGCGCAAAATGAAGTTTCTAGCCGTCGTCAGGAATTAGTACTTGGAAAGGGAACGAAGCTATTCTTGGACAAGGTTGATGGCGTGGCTGGATACTATGCAAAAATTGAAGCAGATTTAGCTGAAGATGATAAAGTCGATGAAGTTCGCAGAGAAATTATTTCAACTTTCGAGCAATTCGGACAAGATGCTTCAACTGTAATTATTGATACATATTCAGAACAGATGTAAAAACTTTATAAGGAGGTAAAATGACTGAAATTACAAATTCTGAAATTGAAAGAAAAACTAGCTTTGACGTTTTTCAATGGGCAAATCAGATTGAAGAGTACAAGAATAATGTTTCTTGCGAGCTTTTTCTTTTTAATAAAAATTACACTCCTTTTAAGGTCCGATATTCGGATAAACTTACTGCTTCGGTTAAGGCAATGTTTATGATGGAAGCTGTTTCTTATGTTATCAAAGAAGCAGACAAGGGTCTTGAACAACGCGAATACGAAAAAAGTGATGGGGAATCGAATGTTGTTTATCGCACTGATTTAAGAAACGTTACACGTGCAGAATCATTAATTCATCTCATTGAAAAAGAATATAAAGATATCGAATATTTCAACGACGGTGGTTCTGGTTCTGAGTTTAAGAAAATTAAAGGTATTATTGCTAAGTTTTCATATCTCGGTGGCGACGAAGGAAACAAAGTTTTCTACATTGCAAAGGGAATCGCTGGTTCTTCTGCACTTAAAGGCGCAACAAGCTGGGAACTTAATGGCGAAAGCTTCGAACCATTTGCCGCAGAAATCGCAATCAAGATGCCGGAAGATAACCAAGTTGCAATCGTTGATGGCAACGTCGTAATTTTTAATCAATCAAAATTTGAGAATCTATTCCAGTATGACTATAAAACTCAGATGATTGCAGATGCAAAAGTTAAAGAAATTACAGATAAATATAAGTTGACGCTTCCTGAGGAACTTACACTAAATGATCTTCTCCAAGATAGAAAGCCGCTCGTAAAGAAACTCCAAGATATCGATATCCAAGCTGCAATGTCTCAAAAGCAACTTATTGATTATTGCGATGAGATGCAACTTGAGCTCATGTCTGATGATGAAGACCATTCAATTATTATCCAAGATGATAAAGATCTCGCAATGTTTATTAACCTTATGAATGAAGATTACTATATTTCTCCAGTTAATGGTCTTCGCTATGAGATTAAATCGAAGAAACTTCTTGGCGAACCTGAGGGTGAAGCTCCAAGAAACTAGTTTTTCTATTGACTTATTAAAAGCGCTTATGGTAGAGTATAAGTAGCATAATAGGTCATGAAAAAATGAAAAATTTTCATAAAAAACTAGGAGTATTTTCAGCATCGCTACTTTTGGCGTTGGTTGCTGCATATATTTACTCACCAATCATAAAGTCACATGCTGATTCTTCTGACGGCGTAGATGTTAGTTTAACAATTGATGATGTGATTTCACTCAGTCTAAACAAGAGCGAGCTTGAGCTCTCTGCAAATACACACAGTTTTGTCGACGGTTCTGTCGAAGCATCTGTTGTAACAAACTCCCAGTATGGGTATACGTTAACTCTTGAGGATACAGATAATTCCTCAGACATGACTCATACAAATAGCCTTATTCGTGACGCTATTTCTTCAGATTTTGATGGTGCTAAAACGAGTGAAAGCCTTAGTGATAATACATGGGGCTTTACGCTCGACCATACAAGCTTTTATAAGGTGCCAGTTTTTGGAGAACCAACGGCTCTTAAACGTACAAATTCGCCAATGATAACTCCAAATGAAACTACGACAGTTGGTTTTTGGGCAAAAATAGGAAATACCCCATCTGGTATTTATGGTGATGATGTTTTGTTCACGGCTTACGTAAATGGACAAGACGGTTTTCCAAAAGATTCTTCAACTAATCCAACTGACCCTGGTTTCGTAAAAGATATCTTTGCAATTTCGACAATGCAAGATATGAATTCAGTTGTATGTAGCAAGACTACGACCCCATCTTACTCTGCTCAAGAATCGGATTACGACGGTTCGCATCGTGGCGATGAAAATTATGTTCCACGTAGTACACTTAGAGATGCGCGTGACAATACTGAATATACCATTGCGAAGTTAGCTGATGGTAACTGTTGGATGACTTCAAACTTGAAAATTGCAAATGCAACTCTTACTAGTGCGGATTCAAACCTTGAAGAAGGCGAGACTTGGACTTTGCCAGCAAGCTCAAATGCGCCAGAAGGTTTCCTTGTTTACGACGCAAACTGGAATTCAACAAACTACAACCAAAACGCAGTTTATGTAGATCCAACTTATGGCGGTTATTATACATTCCAAGCAGCTACTGCCGGTTGGGGAACTACTAACGTGCGTTATGGATCTGCTCCTCACGATATTTGTCCTAAAGGCTGGATGTTGCCTACTATGTTGGATGGTTGGGATAGTCTCCCTGGTGCGTATGCTGGTGCTAACAGTGTAAGAAATGCTTCGCTTCTCAGCTTTAATGGCGAATTCTATAGTGGAGCGGTCTCATACCAAGGTGATTATGGCTATTATTGGTCTAGCACTTCTAGCAATTATCAGCGTGCATATTATACATATATGGATTCTGGAAGCATTATTACCTATTATGATGCGGAAAAAGGGTTTGGAATGGGTGTCCGCTGCGTGGCTAAATAATTAAACCGGTAATCCTTTTAAAAAAGCTTAAGATATGATAAAATAGTACCTAATTTAGGTACTATTTTTTATTGGTGATGAAAGGAGAGATATGAACGATCAAGAGAAGATTATTCAAATTGCAGGTGCTATTACCGTTGACGAACTCGCTAATGAGCTTGGTCTTTCTGTGACTTCTCTAATCGGTGAACTTTTTAAGCAGGGAATCGTTGCAACAATTAACCAGAGAATCGATTTTGATACTGCTGCTCTTATGATTGACGAACTCGGAATTACTGGCGTTCGTCTCGAGAAAAAGAACACCGCAACTCAAACTTCAAATGTTCGTCATGAACTTTCTGACCACGCAGTTGTCCGCCCTCCAGTAGTAGCTGTGATGGGACACGTTGACCATGGTAAAACCACACTTCTTGATACTCTTCTTAATAAGAAGACTGTCGAAGGTGAAGCTGGTGGTATTACTCAGCATATTTCCGCATACCAGCTTGAACACGAAGGCCGTAAGATTACTTTCCTCGATACTCCAGGCCACGAAGCATTCGCTGCAATTCGCCAACACTCAGCAATCCTTACTGATATCGTTGTACTCGTTGTAGCAGCTGATGATGGTGTAAAACCACAGACTGTTGAGGCTATTAAATTCGCACAAAGCGCAAACGCAAAGATTATTGTTGCAATCAATAAAATCGACCGCGAAGGCGCAGATATTCCACGCACTATGGCTGACCTTTCACAACATGGTCTCCAACCTGAGGAATGGGGTGGTGATATCACTATGGTTCCTGTCTCAGCAAAGCGTGGTGATAACCTTGATAAACTTCTCGATATGATTCTTCTCACCGCTGATATTGAAGAGCTTAAAGCTGACGTTGATATTCCTGCAGAAGGTCTCGTTATTGAGTCTCATATGGAAGTAGGAAAGGGAAGCGTCGTTAACCTTCTCGTTACCGGTGGTGAACTTAAGACTGGCGAGTTTATCGTTGCTGGCTCAGCATACGGTAAAGTTCGTACAATGGTAGATTTCAAAGGTAAACCAAAAGGAAAGGCAACTCCTTCAACTCCAGTTACCGTTACTGGTTTTAAGGAACTTCCAAACTTTGGCGATCAATTCGTTGAGGTTGCAGACGAGAAGACTGCTAGAAAACAGGCCCTTCTTAACGCTCAGGGCGCTTCTGACGCGCTTGCAAGCTCAAACGTGACAAGTACCGATCTTCTTCGCATGATGAATGTTTCTGATAATTCTAAGGTCTTTAACGTAATTGTAAAAGGCGACGTACTTGGTTCTGTCACTTCAGTTGTTGACTCACTTAAGATGATCGATACTCATGGCGAGATTACACTTAACATCGTTTCAACTGGTGTCGGTGATATCACTGAAAACGATGTTTATATGGCAGCTGGTGATAACACTGTTATTTATGGCTTTAACGTTAATGTTCCAACAAATATCGCGAAGATGGCTGCTCGTGATGGTGTCGCA
>JAEEGL013247872.1_pt1 | contig 33564 bp, 24 predicted proteins | sample 9134231 | NCBI WGS metagenome assembly JAEEGL01 (sample SAMN16246548, study PRJNA631951) | gut metagenome | biome: gut microbiome; feature: rumen; material: fiber-attached | host: Bos | place: Iran: Karaj | collected 2018-10 | reverse complement strand
TACAGGAGATATACCCTTATCATATAAATATCTATTCCAAATTCTAGAATACATTAAATGTCCAACTGCGTGCTCTGGTCCACCAATATATAAATCAACTGGCATCCAGTGTTTTAATAATTCCTTATCAGCAAGCTCCTTGTCGTTCTTAGGATCGATATATCTTAAGAAATACCAGCTTGAACCAGCTGAACCAGGCATTGTTGAAGTTTCTCTTACACCTTCAACACCATTCTTGTTGTATTTTTTCCATTCAGTTGCGTTTTCTAATGGAGCCTTACCATTCTTACCCTTATAGTCATCAAGCTCAGGTAATACTAAAGGTAATTCCTCATCAGGTAATACATATACACCATCTTTTGTATGAACTACAGGAACTGGTTCACCCCAATATCTTTGACGAGCGAAAATCCATTCTCTGAAACGATAGTTTACTGTACGTTTTGCAACGCCCATCTTTTCAAGCTTAGATGTAATAGCTTCTTTAGCTTCTTCAACAGTAAGACCACTGAATTCTTCAGAATTAATTAGCTTACAGCCTTTTCCTAAATAATCTTGCTTTTCAAATGCATGCTCTGATACATCAGCACCTTCAATAACTTGAATCATAGGAATATTGTGAGCAATAGCATATTCGAAATCTCTTTGGTCATGAGAAGGAACAGCCATAACTGCACCTGTACCATAGCTTGCTAAAACGAAATCACCTAAGCAGATAGGAACCTCTTTACCATTAACTGGGTTAATAGCATAAACACCCTTTAAGATGCATCCTGTCTTATCCTTATTTAATTCAGTTCTATCTAATTCACTCTTCTTAGAAGTTTCTTCAATATAAGCTAATGCTTCTTCTTTGTTTTCAATTCTATCTAATAAGCTCTTAGCAATTTCTCCTTCTGGGGCAATTACCATGAATGTAATACCATAGATTGTTTCAATACATGTTGTGAAGATTGAGAATTTTCCACCACCAACGATTTTAAATTCAACCTCAACACCAGTTGATTTACCAATCCAGTTTCTTTGCATCTCCTTTGTTGATTCAGGCCAATCAATTTCATCTAAGCCTTCTAATAGCTTTTCAGCAAAGGCAGGTTGATCGATAACCCATTGCTTCATGTTCTTTCTAACAACTGGATATCCACCACGTTCACTCTTACCATCAATAACCTCATCGTTTGATAAAACTGTACCTAGCTCTTCACACCAGTTAACAGGCATATCGATATATTTTGCATAGCCGTCTTTATATAAGTTTTTAAAAATCCATTGAGTCCATTTATAGAATTTTGGATCTGATGTAGAAATAGATTTGCTCCAATCATAATCAAAGCCTAATTCCTTTAATTGCTTTGTAAATGTAGCAATGTTTTTTAAAGTGAAGCCTTCTGGATGATTTCCTGTTGTAATTGCATATTGTTCTGCAGGAAGACCAAATGAATCATATCCCATTGGGTGTAATACATTATAGCCTTGCATTCTTTTCATTCTTGAAACAATATCAGTTGCAGTATATCCTTCTGGGTGACCTGCATGTAGACCTACTCCTGATGGATATGGAAACATATCTAAAGCATAAAATTTAGGTTTTGAAAAATCCCAAACATCAGTTTTGAATGTTTGATTTTCTTCCCAATATTTTTGCCATTTCTTTTCAACTATCTTATGATTATATTCGCTCATTCAAATAACCTCCATATATAAAAACACATTTGTAATATTTTACCATAAAAGGCAGTGTTTTTATAGTTTAAATTTAAAATAATCTCTATTTTAGGAATTATTTATAATTCCTTTGTCTATTTACTAAGAATTTTGGGCCCTTCTTTTTCTTTTTATTACCTAAACGATAATTTAAAATTACAAATACTGTTGTAGGTAATACACATGAAATACCAAGTAAAACCCAAAGTAATACTTGAATTTCATAAAAGTTATTAAATAATGCAACATAATAAAGTAAAACACCTAAGAAGGTTAATGTTGCATATAAAATTGGTGTAAATTTTTTTGAATCATATGTTAATATTTTTATTTCCTTTACTAGCAAAAAGAAAAATAATATGATTCCAGAAACAGCTAAGCCGATGCATAATTCCTTATAGATGAATACTTCATTTTTATTGATTAAGGCAATAATTAATAAAACTATAGCCTCAATTGCTAGTGCAATTATATTTAAAACGTTAATAAATAAATTAGGCTTGTTCTTCATTGTTTTCCACCTCAATTATTTTATTAGCTGATTCTTTTATTTGATTAAAAGGACAATTCTTTAATTCGTTTGCATAATATAAAGCTTTATCCTTGTTTTCTCTAGAGTAATAATAATTCATCAATATGTTTTTATTAATGATTTTTTTAATTGGTAAATATTCATTCACATTAAATAATTCTTCAACATTTTGTATTTCATTTTTGTTATTATAAACATCCCAGATAGGATTAATCTTACTTGCTAAAAGATCTCCTCTTTTTCCAGCATTAGCCTTTATTAAAGCAATAGCTTGACCAAATTCAGCTCCATCATGCTTTAATGCAGCAAAATTAGCCTTTACAGTAGCATAAGGAATAATAAACTGTTTAGCTGTTACAGAACTAATACTTTCATAGTATTTTAATGCTTCTTCTTTATTTTCTAAAAGCATATAATTAGCCCTTACAACCTCTAGATATGCTCTTGATTCAGGATGTAAATTATTAGGAACTAATTTATCTAGCTTGCTTGAATATTTTTGATAATTTAATTCCTTATTTATTGTTTTAAGCGTTTTAATTAATGGATTTGTAACAATTAGTATAGTAATACCAAAAACAAAAATAGCTGGTATAAATAACAATAGCCATAAAGGGCTTATACCATTTTTTTCAAACAAGAAATATAGTATAACAATTAGTCCAACTAATAATGAAAAAGGTACAACAACACCATAAAAATGAGCATATGAGTAGAAACCTATTGGTAATGGCTTTGCCTTATTGTTATTAAGACCTTTCACATAATAAAAGACAGTAATTATTAAGTTACATATTCCTAAAAACATTAACACAGTATTTAAAAGATAATATTCATTATCAATTAAAAAATACGATAATACAATGATTTCAGAATAATAAATTATTGCCTTTATATTAGATTTTTTTAATGCAAATTCTGCAATAAACAACCCTAAAAACAAAGAATAAAAAATCACTGGTAGAAATTTTATATTTTCAGGCAAAATCAAGCCTTTTTCGTAATCATTATAACAAAGAAAGACTAAAATAAATGTTATAGTTGCAATTCCCATTTGAAGAAATTGTAGTATTTTTATTGTTTTTTCTTTCACAAAACCACTCCCTTAATAAAGCAAATTAAAGCCTACGCATTGTAGGCTTTAATTATTCACTTCTTAATTTAGAATCCAAAGAATTCCTTAGCGTTGTTGTAGCAGATATCTTCTACAATCTTTCCTAAAGTATCTATTTCTTCTGCTGGATATTGACCAGATTCAACTAAATTACCTAACATTTGACATAAAATTCTTCTGTAATATTCATGACGTGGGTAAGCTAGGAATGAACGAGAGTCAGTTAACATACCAACTGTTTGAGATAAAACTGTAACTTGCATTGCAGTTTCTAGGTTTTGTCTCATACCATCTTGTTGATCTAAGAACCACCAAGCTGTACCAACTTGAACTCTATTCTTAACGCCTTCCTTTTGGAAGCATCCAGCTAATACCATTAATGCATAATTATCACGAGGATTTAAGTTATATAAAATAGTCTTAGGTAGGTTACCAGCTGCATCTAATGCACCTAATAATAATGATAACTTTTCCATAAATACTTGGTCTTCAATAGCATCAAAACCAGTATCTGGACCAATCTTAGCTAACATAGATTTAGAATTATTTCTTAATGCGCCAATATGATATTGTTGTGTCCAACCATGCTTTTGATATTCAGCACCTAAGAATAATAATACATATCCCTTATATTGATCTTGTTCAAAATCAGAAACATGTTCATGATTCATACCCTTATGGAATACAGCGTTTGCTTCTTCATAAGTTGCAGGAGCATAGTGAACAACGTCTAATGCGTGGTCAGATAATCTAGAACCCATTTCATGGAAGAAATCGATTCTTGAAGCTAATGCTTTTTCTAAATCCTTTAATTCTTTAATTTCAAAGCCAACAACCTTAGCTAATTGGTTAACCCATGATTCGAACCAATCTAATTCAACGTTGATAGCTTTATCAGGTCTAAATGCTGGTCTAACCTTAACCTTTAAAGTCTTATCAGCATTCATTTGCTTATGCCAATGTAGGTCATCAACTGGATCGTCTGTTGTACAAACTGTATCTACATTGAACTTATAAAGCATTTCTCTTGCAGTTAGAGTTTCTAGCTTCTTATTAGCTTCATCCCAAATCTTCTTAGCATTCTTAGCATTAATAATATCATTAATACCGAAATATCTTCTTAATTCAAGATGAGACCAGTGATAAAGTGGGTTACCAACAAAATAAGGCATAGATTCACAGAATTGTGTATATTTCTTATAATCGCTTTCTTCTAAAGACATTCCTGGGATGTTACCAGAAATAGAATCTTCAGCATAACCTCTAGCACGTAATGCTCTCCACTTATAGTGGTCACCATATCTGTCACCAGCACCTAGCCAAGCTTCAGCTAAGTTTCTGAATTTCTTATTTTCTGCGATTTCTTTTGGTTGTAAATGGCAGTGATAATCAATGATAGGCATATGTTCTGCATGCTCATGATAAAGCTTTTTTGCAGTTTCAGTTGTTAACAAGAAATCCTTGTCCATAAAATCTTTCATATTATTCTCCTCTTTTTCTCTTTCTTTAAATATTATAAGAATACTCCATCTTTAAAGATTGAGATTTCTCTAAAGTTATTTTCTTCATTTTTAGCTTGCTTCTTACCTGATGCAACATCACAAATTAAATCAATGAAGTCTTCAAGTAATTGATTCATATCCTTTTTATCAACTAAATCACCTGCATTGTAGTCAATCCAGTTTTGTTTTTTAGTTGCTAAAGCTGTATTAGTTGCAATCTTCAAAGTAGGAACAAATCCACCATATGGAGTTCCACGGCCTGTTGTAAATAATACGATTTGACAACCAGCACAAGCAAGTAAAGTTACTGCTGCTAAGTCGTTACCTGGTGTGCATAATAAGCTTAAACCTTTTTCTTTGATTCTATCGCCCATTGCTAATACACCATTAACCTTAGAAGCACCACCCTTTTGAACGCATCCTAAAGATTTATCCTCTAATGTTGTGATACCGCCAGCCTTGTTACCTGGAGATGGGTTATCATAAATAACTTGATGATGTCTCTTGAAATAGCCTTTAAAGTTATTAATTAATGAAACAATATCATTATAAGTTGCTTCATCTTTTGCTCTAGCCATTAATAGCTTTTCAGCACCGAACATTTCAGGTACTTCACCTAAAATAGTTGAAGCATCATTAAGTGATAAGAAATCAGAGAATCTTCCTAATAATGGGTTAGCAGTAATACCTGACATACCATCAGATCCACCACACTTTAAACCAATTCTTAATACAGAAAGAGGTCTTGTAACTCTCTTATCATTTCTCATTTGGTCATAAAGCTCTTTTAATAGTTTAACACCTTCTTCAACTTCATCTTCAACATCTTGAGCAACTAAGAATCTAGTTCTAGATTTATCATAATCGCCTAATGTTTCTTCGAACTTAGAAGGAATGTTTTCTTCACAACCTAAGCCTAATACTAAAACACCACCAGCATTTGGATGCTTAACCATATCTTGAAGTAATGTTCTAGTTAAGCTTAAATCATCACCCATTTGGGAACAACCAAATGGATGATTAAATGTAAATACACCATCAATATCAGATGTATCATATTTTTCTTTAAACTTATTAACAATATCATGAGCCATACCAGATACACAGCCAACTGTTTGGACAATCCATAGCTCATTTCTTACGCCATATTCTCCATTAGCTCTTTCATAAACTTCAACAGTTCTATCAGACTTATAGCCTAAAACCTCTGGATAATTTGGCTTATATTCATAAGAGATAACGTCATCAAGATTAGTAGCTACATTATGAGTGTGAACCCACATACCAGGCTTAACGTCTGCTGTAGCATGACCGATAGGGTTACCATATTTGATAACATCTTCTCCTTTTTTTATTTCCTTTAAAGCAACTTTATGTGCTTGTGGAATATCCTCTAATAATGTTACACCTTCAACAACTTCACCCTTTTGATGAGGTCTTAAGCATACTGCAACATTATCAATAGGATTAATTACAATGTAATCTTTCATAAAATCACCTATTTTAATTAAAATAACTTTTTAATAGCTTCTCTAATTCCTGAAGATAAAATAGTTTCTAATGACTTTGTAACAAATTCAGTTACACCAGCAAATTGATTTAAATCAACACCCCAGTGTTCGCTATATCCTAAAACGCTAGAAACTAAAGCCTTAGCATCCTTGTTAGCATCATAATTTGCCCATAACTTAGCAAGTAATTCTAACCAAGCGGTATTTGTATCTTGGATAGCAATAGCATTACCATCAGATAATCTTGTTCCTCTATAGAATACCATTAATGCAGCTAAGCTGAATAATGCATGCTTAGGTAATTTATTTAAATTTTGGATATTTTGAAGTACTGAAGGTAATACTCTTTCTTTATACTTTGTAGAAGAGTTTAAAGCAATACTCATTAGTAAATGATGAACATATGGGTTCATATATCTTTCTAATACTGAATTAGAATATGCTTCCATTTGATCTCTTGGAATATCAATTGTAGGAATAACTTCATCAAAGATAAATTCCTTTACCCACTTACCTAATTGTTCATCTTCAATTGTTTCTCTTACTGCATCAATACCAGCTAAATATGAAACTGGAACTAAAGTTGTATGAGAACCATTTAAGATTTTTACCTTTCTTTGCTTATAAGGTACGATTGATTCAACGAATAATACGTTTAATCCAGCCTTTTCAGTAGGTAATGCTTGCTTTAATGCTGCTAAGTTCTTAGCTGCAACAGCCTTATCTTCTACTGTTTGAGCATCAATGCACCATAAGTGGAAGATTTCACCAACTACCATATTTTGATCTTGGTAGCCTAATTGTTGTTGGAATTCAACAGCGTTATCTCTTGGATAACCTGGAACGATTCTATCAACTAATGTGTTGAAGAACATATTTTCTGTTTCTAACCAAGTAATGAAATCCTTATCCATCTTGTTGTGGTTAGCTAATTTAACTAATACTTCTCTTAAAGTAGCACCATTGTGATCAATTAATTCACAAGGAATGATGAATAAGCCTTTCTTGTTAGTTTGATATCTTCTTTGTAAGAATGCTAATAACTTACCAGGGTAGCTATTAGGAGTTACTGTTAAATCTGTGTCATTTGGATCAAAAGCAATACCAGCTTCTGTAGTGTTAGAAATAACAAATTGTAAATCTTCTGATTCAGCATACTTTAAATACTTATCATAATCTAAATAAGGATTTAATGTATCTTGAATACATTTAATTACTTCACTTTGTCTTACAGCCTTACCATCTTGTAAGCCTTGTAAATATAATGTGTAAAGACCATCAGCTTCACCTAATTCTTTTACACGTCCAAATTCCTTAATTGGTTGAACTACTGCAACACCAGCGTTGAAGTCAGTTGCTTTATTAACTGAGTTAATAATCCAATCAACGAAAGCACGAAGGAAGTTTCCTTCACCGAATTGTAAAACCTTAACAGGCTTATTTTCTTTTGTTACCACTTCGTTAATCTTTGGTAAATTTTGAATATCCATTGTATAACCTCCAAATGCGTATTATTTTTTTTACGCAATATTCCCTAATATTCTACCATTTTAGATATAGATAGTCAATAAAACGAACCTATCAAAAAAAACAAAAGTGAGCCATATTTTTGGCTCACCTTAAAATAAATTTTAAAATATCTTATTTATGGTATGTTTCGTTGTTATTTATTTTGAACGCTCTATAGATTTGTTCAAGCAAAATTACTTGCATCAATTGATGTGGAAAAGTCATTTTCGAAAAGCATAAATGATAGTCCATTTGAGCAAGCAATTCATCACCTAAACCAAGTGATCCACCAATAACGAAAACAATATGAGAATTGTTATATGAACAAATGTCTAATACCTTTTGGGCAAGCTCAGGGCTTGTAAGCATATGTCCCTTTAGGTTTAAAGCAATCTTATAGCTATTTTGAGGTAGCTTCTTTAAAAGCTTTAAAGCTTCCTTGTTTTTTACTATCTCAATTTCCTTATCAGATGCATTATCCTTAATAGGCTCATCATCAACATTTATAAATTCAATTTCAGAATACTTAGATATTCTTTTAGAATATTCTAAAATTGCATCCTTTAAGTATTTTTCTTTAATATTTCCCACGCTCATTATAGTTATTTTCATATCTCAAAATCCTCTGATTTATAGTCATGTAAAACAACAAATTTTATACCTTCTGTACTTATTCCATATTCATTAAAAACAGCCTTTCTTGTAAGTTCAACTATCTCAGATAAATTGCATTCATTTGAGATATGAGCATGCATTACAAGCTTTGTTTTATCACCCATAATCTTAACCAAAGTTGCCATTGAATCCTGGTTAGATAAATGGCCATGATCAGATAAAATTCTTTGTTTTAAATAATATGGTCTAGATGAAGACATAAGCATTTCAGGATCATGATTTGATTCTAAAATATAGCAATCTAAGTTTAATAAATAAGGTATAACCTTTTGATGTACATAGCCAGTATCTGTTAAAAGTCCTAATTTCTTATTATCAACATCTAACACATAACCAACGCACTCTGCTGAATCATGAAACGCCGCAATTGGTTTTATCTTTAAATCAAGATAATTAATCTCTTCATAATCAAAATTATCTAATCTATTCAAAAGTATAATTTTTCCTTCATCAAATCTTTTCTTTAATAGGTTATAAGATGCTGCCTTATTCTCATTATCTTTAAGTAATGCATAATATGTACCTCTAGACATAAAAGTCTTAATATTGTCATATTTTAGTAAGGAAACTAACGATTTTACGTGGTCTGAATGTTCATGAGTTATCAATAAAACATCAATATTATTAAGTGTCAAATCGTATTCAAGCAAGTTCTCATCTATTGTTTTTTTAGATATTCCAGCATCAATTAATATATTTAAATTTTCAGTCCTAATTAGCTCACAATTACCGCTTGAGCCACTTGAAAAAACACTAATTTTCATCATTATTCACCAACAAAAAAGATTATAACATAATATCATTTTAAAGAAAACAATATTCAATTTTGAAAATGTTTTATAAAATTAGATTTTAAAATAGAAAAATTAAATGTACTAAAAGCCCTTACAAATTAGACTTATTATAATTCTATTATAATACAAATTATCAAATTTTATTGCTTTTTAAGTCCATTAATGGTATGATATTACTTGCTATGATTATTTAAAGAAAAGGAGTAAATTGTTAATGAAAAATAGTAAAACGCTACGTAGATTAATGTCCGTCACATTATCTAGCGCGTTATTTATATCGCTAGCATCTTGTTCTTCTAAGAATTCTGTTTACGGAAGCCTAGATAAAGATGCTAACTATCTAACTAGTGGAAACTACAGCGTTACAAAGGGAGAGCTTTGGAACGAATTACAATGGAAAGCTTCAACTGAGTTAGAATCTCAAGCTAAGGTTATAGTTTTAAAGAACTATATCAATAAGATTGAAGCAGCGGTAAAAAATAATTATGACGGATTATCAGATAGTGAAAAAGCACTATTTGGTGAAAATGAATATAGCGCATTCGTTGATTCATGTAATCAAAGATTAAGCGACTATGTTGTACAAGACATTTATAATTTCAGCTATGACACTGAAGATTACTGGGATAAATATGGTGAATTAACTGATTCAGACTTAAAGACTTTAACTTTAAAGTATATTGATGAAATGTATACAACATATCGTTATGAATTAAATTACGATGATATCATTAATGCAGCTAATTCAAAAAATAGAGATTTCTTCTTAAAAATCGCTAAGGATAATTCACAATTATATTATGTAAATTATGCAAAAGAATTATTAGCTGAAGGCAAGCTTTATGAAGAAGCTATTAAGGCTGATGAAGATGATACTGATAGCGATGATAACAAGATTGGTGCTTACACTAAATCTGATTATGTTTCTCAATTCAAGAAGAAATACTTAGCTGAATATGATGTTAATCTTGTTCTTCTTCGTTTCTCTGACACAACAGAATTCGATGAAACATTAAGAGCATTCGGCTTAAAGGTATCAAGCAGCAAGATTTATTTTGTAGGAAATGAAATCGAAACTGGTTCTATGACTTACAATGAATATTGTGATTATTACGATGACCTAACAACTACTCAAATTAGAAAGTGCCGTAACGTTAGTGAAAACTCAACTAAGGCAATTTTAGGATTATACATTGAAATGTATAACTATATCTATGGTGGTTATAGACAAGCATTACCAACTGCATTACCTCAAAGTGATACAGCAATTTCTAGTGCTAAAAAGGTTACTGAGTTAAATGATTTAAGAAAGTTAGCTGAATATGTTTTAGAAAACTTCTCTGATGAAGAATATGATGCAACTATTGAGCTTTTAAAGGCTAATGAAGCTACAACATATACTAAAGCAGAATTAGATAAGATTTCTTCTTCATTCGGTACTTATGTATATGACACATTAGATATGGATGGTGTAAACTATTCCACATCTTCTCAATCTGCAAATAGCTCATACTATATTGCATATAAGTTTAGTGAAGATGAACATGATGAAGCATTTAAGGATTATACTGATGATGACATCATTGATTATGTAACTAAAGAAGAAAACAAGGATATTTACACTCAATTACGTTATAACTTAATTAGAGGCAGCATCACTACTTCTAAGATGGATACATATGTAACTGATCAAGTAAATGAATGTAAGGTTAAGATTTTCAATGAACCAACAGAAATCACTTACTTATCAAGCCATTCAGATTATTCAAAGACTTTCTCTAAGGCATCAAGTGCTAACACATTAGCATCTATTACTTATAATGATGTTACTTATAACTTAAACATTGTTTCTGATAGCAATGATGATTCATCTATTAGAGTTCCTGGTAAGTCTGGCGATGAAGCTTATTATGGATTATGGAATACATTAGAAGTTTCAAATGGTCAAACTGTAGCAATCGATCTTTTATCTAAGAAGATGATTAAGACTACTGATGCTTATGCTAACACAAACAAGGATAGAGATTTATATTCAAGCTATATTGAAGCTTTATTATATAACTTCTCAAATGGTTCAACATCTTATAATGCATCATTAGGTAAATATAATTACTTAATGCTTACATTCCACACAGCATCTATCGATGACATTATTGATAATTATTATAGAGTACAATTCGCATCTGTTAATTTATTAGTAGATTATGCAAGTGATGATGTTGTTGACTTTATTTATGACTATTGCTCAACTGCTTATGATAACTACTTCTCAATGACTGGTAAGAGATTAGTTGTTTACTTAGACTGCGATGATGATGGTAAAGCTGATGAAATCCCTGCAGATACTTCAAACTATGACTTCTTAACATGGAACGACAAACCATTAATTTCAATTGATTTAGATGGTGATGGCGTTTATGATACTGAAGCTACTTATGAAGAAATCGCTAAGGATTTAATCTATAACATTTACAATGAATTATCTGCATCAACAAATAACCACGCTGATACAATTACTACTCTTGTTTCAGAAATCAATTCAAGCGCTAGAGTTGAATTCGACTCTAACCCAATCTTATCTGAAAACAAATGGGCTAAGTATCGTAGAGTTGGTTTAAATGTTAAATTAGAAGAATTCACTGTAACTAACACATCAACAAATTACGATTTCGCATTAAAGCAAAGATTATATGACTATAGCCGTGGTTATAGCCTAGATAGCAATGGTTCTAGAACTGCAACATACCAATATTTCATTGGTGATTCTACTCCTTCTGAATATATTGAACCATTAACTGATGCATGTGTTAATACTAACGATAGCCAAATCGTTTTAACTAAAGACGGATACAATTTAATTATTGTTACTGAAGGTAGCAATCAACCTTCTGCCGAATATAAGAAGACAGAACATGATGATGACCTATTTACTAATATTGTTATTAAGTACAACGAAAAGTATATTCAAATCGCTGATGTATATAACGAAGGCGAAAATGATGAATATAAGCTTAATAAGAACCAAATTAAAGTTTACTTATTAGAAAGTGTTGTATTAGGCACTTCTAATCTATTACCTTCTGATGTTTCATCTGCTGTAAGCTCATTCTTATCTCCTGTTGTTACAAGATTTACTGGTGATGCTACACAACTTGAAATCATTATTCAATATATCAATGCTAATAATGGTGCTTATACATTCAACGTTGATTCAGCTGATACAACTGATTATGATAAAGTATTCAATAAGATTAGAGAAATCAATCAATCTCAAGCAGATAGCTACTTAAGCATCTATGAAGCTGAAGATACAACTGGTACATGCAACAACTTCCCTAATTGGTGGGTTAAACTTGCACAGTTAATAGGAGGAAATAACTAATGAATAAGAAAAAATTATTATTACCTGCTTTCCTATTAACAGCTACATTAACAATAGCTTCTTGTAGTAATGGAAGCAGAAATTCTTCTGTTCCTTATGGCAGCCTTGATTTAACTAAATCAATCGCTTCTAGCGAAACAAAAGATATCAATCTATCTCTTGATACATATTATGCAAAGCTTAGAAATAGCGGATATAATCTTGTTACAGAAAAGATAAAATCTGTCTTCTATGCTGACAATGTTACTGCATTCAAGGATTTATTATTTAAAGATTATTCAGCCTTAACAAATGATGAAAAAGTTAATTTATCTTATGATGGTGAGCCAATCACTTCAGAAAGATTTGATGAATTAAAGGAAAAGTACTATAAGAGTATTTCTGATTCTTTAGCAAATAGCATTATTGCTACAACAACTTATGAAGGCTACAATGACTTAAAGCCAACTGAGGCTGATTCAGATTATAGTACTGCAGTTTATAAATATGTTCAAAACCAAAACAAGACAGGTTATTCATTAACTGCTAGCGATATTTCATTTACACAAGATGAAAATGATGATGAGCATATCTTATTAGGCCTACTTAAGTTCTATGAAAATGCTGCTGGTATTGTTGATTCTTTTATTATTAAATATGCTGAAGAATTCTACACTGGTGCTGAATTATATAAGATTGCTGGTGAAGAATACATTCTAGATGAATCAACTGATACAAAGACTAAAAATACTCGTTACTTATTCAAGGACGAAAAGTATGAAACAACATTCAATAATTCTTATAAGACTTATGGTACTTATAAGGCTATAGCTATTACTTTCGCATCAAGAAAGGAAGCTATGCAAACTATTGAAAATGTATTTGGTACTGCTAATTACACTATCACTGGTTTAACTGATTACTTAAAGTTATATAATGCATACTATGAATCTCAAAAGGAAAATGGTGAAGACTTTACAATTGATAGCGATAAATTCACTTTCGTTATCAATAAAGATGGTTCAGATTTAACTAAGTTAGATTCTGGTATTCAAACATTATTAACTGATGTATTAGAAGATGGTGAATATTTAATTGAACCACGTAATTTATCTGGTAATTATGTTTTAGTTTATAAGTATTCAACAGTATATGATGTTTCTGGTAATGCAACTGAATTAGAATGGAAAGATTTAGATTCTGAAGCAAAGGAAAAATATACAAAGCTTATCCAAACTAAATTAATCGAAGATAATATTTCTGGTTATACTACTACTGTTTATAAGAAATTAGTTAAGAATAGTGACTTAAAGATTTATGATCCTATTTTCGAAACTAAGTTCTATAACTCATATACAGATGAATATACATTAATTGACAGCAAGGATTTCAAGAATGAATATATCTTCTCATTAAATGATACCAACTACACTGTTGAAGATTTCTATAATCTAGCATCAGATAGATTAGGATTAGATATTATCACTTCTTATTTCGGACAAGCTTATGCTGTAAATTATATTGATGATTATCTAGATTCTGATACTAAAGAATCAAATTCTAAGACATTACAAAGCGCAATTGATACTTGGAAAAAGGGTAACAATGCTACATATTCAAAGAATATTGGCTTAGAAAACTATTTAGTTGCTACTTATGGATTTAAGACTCAAGATGAAGTTTTAAAATACTACTACAATGCTAAATCAGCATTATCTAGCTACCTAGCTGAAAAGAAATTTGAAGAATGGGCAGTTAAGGATACTGAAAAATCAACTGATGATACTACAGTATACACAATGAGCGATAGTGCTAAATCATTAATGAACACTTTATTAGCAAGTGGTAATTCAACATATAGCGATATCTTCGCTTTAAATATTGATCATATCTTAATTTCTGTTGATTTCGATAATGATGGTACTCCTGATGATCCAGAAAAGTATTTAGCTAAGCATCCTGAATTAAAAGATCAATTTGAAGCTGCAGTTAACGCATTAGCTAAGGCTATTTATACTGAAGCTATCAATGAAGCATATGAAGGAAACTCTTTATATAAGATTTTAAATTATATTGCTGAACAATATACAAAGGGCAATGCTTTAAAGGCTGGCGATGTAAATGCTGATGGTGCTTTAGATACATGGGATGATTACAAATCAATCTTCCATTTCTCTTTAAAAGCTGAACAATTAGCATCAAGCGGTGATATTACTCAATCTTCAGTTTCTAACTTCGTAGTTCCATTTGCTGATTATGTAAAGGAATTATATAAGAAGGCTTCTACTGATAAGGTAAGTGTTGATAAGGATTATGGTGTATTCTTCACAAATGCTGATGGTGAATTAAAAACAGCTGAAGATGCATCTAAGGTAACTATTGATACATTATGTCAAACAGTTTATGGTTACCACCTATTAGTATTAAATTCTTATGATGGTCCAGATTCATTAGTATTCTCTGCTGAAAGCGATGACCCTAATGGATACCAAGCTGAAATTAAGCTTTTAATTAAAGAAGATGAAGATGATTCAAATAACAATGTATATATTACAATTGATTCATACAATGAAGATTCTTCTTCAGCTGCAACATTAAATCAATTATTCATTTACTATATTGAATCTCAAAATGGTACAGCTACTTCTTTAGATTCAAAGATTTACTCTACATTACAAACATTATTCTCTAATGTAATTTCAACTTATACTTCATCTAATTTCCAAACATTAGTTTTATTAGATGAAATCAATATTACATCTACTGATGCAGTTATTACAACAAGACTTGAATTACAACGTCAATATTTAGTTGATAACATTTGTAACTATGGTAAGGATGATAACTTATACGCAACTTGGTGCGATATAACAAATCATTCAATCTTTGTAAGACCTAATCAAAAATAATAAATAAAACTCCTTCAAAACGAAGGAGTTTTTCTTTAACTAAAAATGCCCATATCAATCGATATGAGCATTTTTTTATTCTGCAAATACATAATTACTATCTGATAATGTAGGAGGTGTTGGTTGATATTGAATACCATAAACTGATGAATATGGACTATGCTCAGCATTCATAATACCTCTTGAGCATAATAAATATTTATCATTAAAGTTTTCATTCCAAGTAACATCAACACCATACCATAAATCATCTATTTTAACATAATTCCAAGCATGAGCTTCTGTTCTATTCGCATATCCATAAACCTGTATTGAATATACAGAATATCTATCAGCTAAAAGCTTATATGACTTAGAATAACATTCACATACACCCTTTTTATTATTTAAAAGACCAATTATTGAATGAGCCCAATATTCATCCTCTGGAATAGTACTATTAGGCTTATAAGCATATTGTAAGTTAGACTTTAAATAATTATTAATGCCTTTAGCTTTAGTTGCTGCATCTGGCATTTGTGAAATATATTTAGTATCCTCATATAGCTCTATTATTTTTTTATTAATAGAATCTCTAGATTCAAAGGTTGCAAAATTAATATTACCAACTAATATAAAGGCATATGAATCTGTTACCTTTTGACCTTCTGTTGTAGTTTTACTTCTTGATAATACACCATTAGTTAAAAAATAAAAGATTGGATTTTCCGCAACAAAAACACTCCAGGCACTTCTGTAGTATTCTAAATCATATTCATTATTAAAATAATTCGTTTCCAAAACCTCTAAATAGTTATATGGTTCACCTTTTATTGTTGTAGATTTGACCTCCCAATCATTACTAGACAACAATAAGTTTTTTGAAGCATCATAGAATTCTGAATAAGCTTGTTGCATTAAGAATCCATGTTCTTCATCTAATCCCAAAGAAAGATATCCATATTTATTGTGATAATCATCTAAGTATGCCCCCATATCATACTCAAGAATCTTATCTTTGTCATCTTTCTCTTCAATATCTTTCTTAGGTTCTACCTCACCTTTGTATATTTCAGAATCCTGAAGTAAAGATAAATCACAAGCACTTAGTGGAATTAGTAAGGCCAGTGCTAACAACAAAGACAAATATTTAACTTTTTTCATAATAAAAAATCCCACCTTATAACTAATTATAACATGGGATCTTAAAAAATTCTAATCTTCTCTAATTAAAGATAAAGAAAGCTTCTCATTTACATAATCAACATCGATTACAAAGCAATGAATTTTATCGCCTTCTAATACAACATCATAAGGGCTCTTAATGCGTTCCTTACTCATTTTAGAAATGTGTAAAAGACCATTTGTTTTAACACCGCAATCAACGAATGCGCCATATTCAGTAACCTTTTTAACAACGCCCTCTAATTCATCTCCAACCTTAACATCATCTAATGTTTTCCCTAAATCTAAGGCCTTAACCATAGATAATGCAAGCTTATGGTTATTATAATCGATATCTGATACATAGACATGTACTTTATCACCAACTGATACTATATCGGAAGGATTTTCTATCCTTTTTAAGCTCATTCTTGAAACATGAACTAAGCCATATGGCTTAAATCCACAATCAACGAAACATCCAAATGAAGTTAATTGCTTAACCTCACCATCAAATTCATCACCAAGTTTTACATCCTTAAAGTGGATAATTGAATTTTTGATTTCTTCCTTTTTCTTATCGATATCTTCAACAAGTGATAAAGATAATTTATGATTATCATAATCAATATCATAAACATAAACAGTTACTTCATCACCAACTGAAACTAAATCAGCAGGATTATTAACTTTTTCTAGACTCATTCTTGAAATATGAACAAGACCTGGATATTTTAAATCACAATCAACAAATACACCATATTCAGCAATTGATTTAACCTTACCAGTAAGCTTTTCTCCAACCTTAACATCATTGAAATCCTTATAGTAAGTCTTTTCTTCATGAGCCATTTTCTTGATTAATTCATTCTTATCATAAAGCTCAATATCCTTTACCATTGATAATTCAAGCTTATGCTTTTCATAATCAATTCCAATTACATAAACATGAACTGAATCACCTACAGCTAATATATCAGTTGGGTGATTAATCTTTTTTAAGCTCATTTTTGAAATATGAACTAAACCATCATATTTAACACCACAATCAACGAAGGCACCGAAATCTACAACATTTCTTACTGTACCATCAAGCTCATCACCGATTTTAATATCCTCAAAGTGCATAATATCACTTCTAAGTTTTAATCCATCATATGTATCTCTAATATCTCTTAAAGGAGCCTTAAATGATTCAATAATATCATCTAATGTATATGAATCGATATTTAATTTTTCCATAACATCTTCTTTATTGATATTATTAAGCTTTTCCTTGATTAAATCAGAGCCTAAATCATCTAATGTTAATCCAACATAATCTAATAGCTTTAAAGCCTTATCATAGCTTTCAGGATGAATAGGAGTCATATCTAATTTATTTTCACCTTCTAAAACTCTTAAGAAGCCGACACATTGTTCATAAGTTTTAGGTCCTAGCTTAGCAACAAACTTTAAATCCTCTCTTGTATTGAATTTACCATGTTCTTCTCTATAGCTTACAATGTTTTTAGAAATTGTTTTTGTTAAGCCTGATACATAAGATAAAAGAGCAACAGATGCAGTATTTAAGTTAACACCTACGTTATTAACAGCATCTGATACAACATCATCTAAGCTCTTATTTAATTTAGATTGAGTAACATCATGTTGATATTGACCAACACCGATTGATTTAGGATCAATCTTAACTAATTCAGCAAGTGGGTCTTGAATACGACGAGCAATAGAAATTGCTGATCTTTGTTCTACATGTAAATCAGGGAATTCTTCAATTCCTAAAGGTGATGCTGAATAAACTGACGCACCAGCCTCTGATACTATTACATATTTAGTATTTAAGTTATTTTCCTTAATTACTTCTGCAATAAAGCTTTCTGTTTCACGAGAAGCTGTACCATTACCGATAGCAATGATTTCAACATTATATTTCTTAATTAAATCAACAATAGTCTTTTTAGATTGTAATACTAGTTTTTCATCAACTGTAGCACCCTTAGCTTTTTCATTTGGATAAATTACTCCAATTTCTAATACATTAGATGCTTTAGAAATTACCGCAAGCTTACAGCCTGTTCTAAATGCAGGGTCAACACCTAATACAACATGTCCCTTCATTGGAGGTTGCATTAAAAGATTCTTTAGATTTAAAGAGAAAATGTTAATTGCTTGATTTTCAGCCTCTTCATTTTTGATTGCTCTAATTTCTCTACCAATTGCAGGAGCAATTAATCTCTTATATGAATCAACAATAGCATCTTCAATTTCTTCTTTATATATAGTTTTTTCGCCCTTTATGACCTCTTTGTTTAAATAAGCTAAATCATATTCTGGATCTAATACCAAGCTTACAGAAATGACATTTTCATCTTCAGCTCTATTTATAGCAAGCATTCTATGTGGCTTAATTTTATTAATTTGTTCATTAGAATCATAATAATTTAAATACTTTTCTTCCTTATCTAAATCATTATTTTTCTTTTTAGTAATAATCATACCATGATTCATGGCATGTTCTCTTATTTCTTTTCTATAATTTGCGTTATCAGATACAATTTCAGCAATTATATATTTTGCTTGTTCATAAGCAAATTCAACTGTTTCTACCTTATCATTTAAATAAGGCTTAGCAATTTCTTCTTTATTACCTTCTAAAGGTAATGTTAGCATAAACTTAGCTAAAGGCTCTAAACCTAAAGCAATAGCTTCAGTAGCCTTAGTCTTTTTCTTTTCCTTGAATGGACGATATAAATCTTCAATTTCAATTAATTTAGTTGCTGAATCAATTTGATTCTTTAAATCATCTGTTAAAAGTCCCTTTTCATTAATTAATCTTTTAACATCTTCTTTTCTCTTTAATAAATTAACGCCATATTCATATTCATCAGCAATCATTCTTATTTGCTCTTCATCAAGGCCACCTGTTGCTTCCTTTCTATATCTTGCGATAAAGGCAACAGTCTTATCATCCTTTAACATGTCTAACACAGCGTTAGCTTGAGCTTCCTTAATGTTTAATTTTAAACATAGCTCCTTAATTACGTCTTCATTCAAGTAATCCATATAAACCTCCAAAAAAATAAGGCCTCATAATGAGGCCTATTAATTACTTATCCTTACCTAAATAATCCTTAATAAATGTAGTTATTCTATTAAATAAAGTATTATTAATATAAGCTTCACTTAAACCATTAGTCTCAGAACTGTTAGAAGAAATATAAACATCCTTATCTTCTAAAGCATCATTATAATCATGAGCATTGTAGCTTGATACATATTCACCATTTTCAATATAAACTAGCATTGGTGAGAATGAGTTTGAATCTTCGCTATATAAGCTACCAAATAATGATTCAGTATAAGCATTTACATTCCAAGAATAATTAGTATCAACAATAAATAATTCAACATCTTTTCCATTTTTCTTTGCTTCATCAACTGTCTTTTGAAGATTAATCATTCTGTCTAAAAGATTCTTATCTTCTTCATTATAATTATCTTCATCATCAGACTTTGAAGGATAGAAAGTAGATGAATTATATACTAAAACAAATATATAATCGATTGTTAAATCTCCACCTTGAGGATTGTTGAATTCAGGGTCAGCATAATTTGCTACACCATCGAATGAAGCATACTTGAATTCAACCTCTTCACAAGTTCTAAAGTAATCCTTCTTTGAATCACTCTTATTATTAAAATATATAACTAGTCCAATAGTAACACCGATAGCAATTAATGCTACTAAAATTGAACTACATAATATCCAAAATTTCTTTGACCATAGGAACTTTTTTCCACTTTCTGCTTTTACAGAAGCACGACGTCCCCCTACTCTTTTAATACGTGCCAATTAAATCATCTCCTAAATCGACTGCTATTCCATTTTATCATAAATAGATAGCGGTTACAATATTATTTTTAATCCTTTTTAGCATGTTCTTGAGCAATTTCTTTAAGCTTTCTAAATCTATGATTTAGGCCTGACTTTGTAAGGTTAGGATCATACTCATCATGGATGATATCTAATAACTGAGTTAATGAATGCTCAGGATGGTCCTTTCTAACCTTCATAACCATTAAAAGCTTAGAATCTAATTCACCTAATGGGTAATTATATTCTAAATATTTAATATATTTTAATTGCTCATGAGCTGATGCATTTGTTTTATCCTGGTTCGCTATATCAAGATTAACACTTCTTTTTGCGTTTGTCGCAATTTCTTTTGTAATTAATATATCCTGATAATAATTCATAGTAGCTGTTGCTCCTAAACGATATAATAAATCACCAATTGCTTCTCTTGATTTTATATAACAAACAGTATATGTTTTTCTTTTTGTTACTCTTGCATTTAATTCAAACGAATTCATAATTCGTTGAATAAATAAAATTTCGTTTTGATTAGTAGAAGATATCTCTAAATGGCCGTTTTTACCCTTAGGGTCATTAACACTACCTCTTGCTAGGAAAGCGCCTCTTAAATAGGAAATTAAGCGTTCCTCGTCGTTAAATATATCTTCTTTGGATAAAGTTTGATCTTTTGTTAATTCCATTTCATCAATTATTTTTCTTGCACCAATAATTAATACTCTATAAGTTAAGGAATTATCAAATCTTTCTATTTTTCTTTGTTCTATTTCATATTCAAAATCATAATACTTTTTTAAATTCTTAATTAAATAAGTAACTATGTTTAAGCTGTTAGATGAAAATGTTAGTTTCATTGGATTTGAAATAACTATTTCTCCAGCAAATCTAAGCATTGCCTCTAATGTTAATTTTAAATTCTTAGAATCAATGCTATTAACCTTTAAGATATCTTCTTTAACATTTGTTGAAAAGCTCATTTTTTACTCCACACAAATCTTAACAATATCATCAAGCTTTGAAATAGTATAATCAGGCTTTGCGTTAATAATCTTATCTGGATCGGTTACATATAAGCATCCACAAGTTTTAACATTTGCAGCCTTACCTGCCTTAATGTCACTTGGAGTATCTCCAACATATAAGGCATTTTTACTTTGAAGCTCAGCAATTGCCATTAAAATTCCATCTGGTGCTGGCTTTGGTGTTTTAACCTCATCACAGCCAATAACAATATCCATATAATTAAATACGCCTATTACTTCTAATCCTCGCATAACTAAATCTGTTTTCTTTGAAGAAACAATACCAACCTTATAGCCCTTATTATGTAATGTTTTAATTAATTGCTTAGCACCATTAATAGGCTTAACAATTTCATCATGATGACTAACATTATATTCTCTATAAGTCTTAATCATTTCATCAATTTCATTTTGATCTTTTGAATATCTAGAAAAAGATTGTTGAAGTGTAGGACCAAAGAATGATTCTAATTCTTCATCAGTTAAAATATAACCAGGTCTATGAATTTCAAATGTGTGAACAAAGCTTGCAAAAATTAATTCCTTTGAATCTAAAATAGTACCATCTAAATCAAATAATACAGTATCAAATTTATTATTCTCTACTTCCTCTAATATTTCTAAATATGGCTTTCTTAAGCCAACAAATCTTTTAGCAATTAAGAAGGCAACACCTGAAATAATAAATAATACACTAACCAAAATAGAAACATGGATACCACCAACCATTAATACCTCTTGAGCGCCACTTTGGCTTCTTAATGTTTCAGTGATTATTCTTACCATACCATACCATGCTAAATAGAAACCTACTAAATCACCACTATGAAGCTTTTTAAACTTTCTTCTTGCAACTAGCATAATTACTAATCCAACTAAATTTAATAAAGATTCATATAAGAATGTAGGATGACGGAATGCACCCTTTATATACATATTTTGGGCAAGCCATGGAAACCATGTAATCGCCTTTGTATTTTGAATAATTGGGCCATATAATTCATGGTTACAGAAATTACCCCATCTACCACAAATTTGACCAATTAAGAATCCTGGGGCAACTATATCTAAAATACGATATAATGATATCTTTTTACATCTACAATAAATATATACAGTTATCAAAGATGATATAATACCGCCTTGAATGGCAAGACCTGCAAGACCAGATCCATCAAGTCCTAAAATCTTTTTAAAAGTCCAACCCTCATCTAAATTAAATAATACATACCAAAGTCTAGTACCAATTATCGCAATAGGAATTGTAATAATAACACCTGTATAAACGTAATCAGATGCAATGCCTAATTTCTTACCTTCCTTAACGCCCATAATAACGGCAATAATAACACCAACTAAGATACAAATAGCGTACCAGTGTACCTCTAAGTTAAATAATTTAAATGTGGGATTAATCCATAAATTTGAATCGCTACCCATATTATTCTTCTCCTCTTGAAGCTTTTTCGTCTACCTTAGTAATGAATTCCTTTGCAGCAAAGTGACCCATTAGCTTTAATTTTTCATTCATTGCTGCTGATTCAACTAGAAGTGATACTGAACGTCCAGCTAAAACAGGAATTGTAATCTTAGTAATTTCAGTATTGAAATACTTAATCTTCTTATCATCTAAGCCTAATCTATCATAATATTTATCATCATCCCAGTTTTCAAGTTCAACAACAAGCTTAATTGATTTTCTATCACGATAGCCTGCTGCACCAAACATGTTAACAACATCAACAATACCGATACCTCTAATTTCCATATAACGCTTTAAGATATCAGGGGCAGTACCAATTAGGTTACCTGGCTCATGCTCAATAATTTCAACTAAATCATCGGCAATAAGCTGATGACCTCTCTTAATTAAATCTAAGGCTGTTTCAGATTTACCTATTCCACTTTTACCAATAATTAATGTACCCATACCATTAATATCTAGTAATGTACCATGAACAGATAATCTTTCAGCTAAGCTATATTGTAAATATGTGAATAGCTTTGAAGATGTTTGTGTAGTTTGGAGGTTTGATTTAAATACACAAATATTATACTTTTCAGCTAATTCTAAGAATAAATCAGAAACCTCAACTCTTTGTGTGAACACAAAGCATCTAGGCTTTAAAGAGAATAGCTTTTCAACATTCTTTCTTTGAGTTTCCTTATCTAAAGATGATAAGAAATCATTATCCTTTGAACCAATTAATACGATTCTTCCACTTTGGAAATATTCAAAGAAACCAGCAAATTCAAGACCAGGTCTTTGAATGTTTTCATCACTAATTTCTTCGTTTAAGCCCTTTTCACCAGCCAATAATTCTAAATTATTATCCTTTGCTAAATCTTTAACTAAAATATGTTCCATTAAATCCTCCTAAGATCTTATTTTTTTCTTAACAATGGTAAACATTAATAAATTATATATTACTTCAATAACAATTAAATAGATAATCCATACACTTCCAAAAGTAAATGTTGGAATTATATAATTATAAACTATTGCCATTAAGCCAATTGATATTACTGAAAACACAAAGGCCTTTAATCCTGCGCGCTTAAATACGCCAACCATCATTTCCGCAATAGTTAATAGGAACGCAATTCCTGCATCTATTAAAAATATATAATATCTATCTAATAAAAACTCATTTAAGAAAAAAGCACTCGCAATTAAAGCTACAATATAAAGAATAATAAATTTTAAAATAAAAGCAGTCATAAGACTTATTATTCTTTCAGTTTTAGATCCAAATACTAATTCATCAATCATATTTGTTAATCTTTCAGCATCCTCATTGCTTAGGCTATCTTTTTCTGAAATTTGTTTTAAATATTCTTTTAATTCTTCTTTATTTTTGTCTTTCTTTTTATTTTTTCTCATTGATAAAAATTCACCACTTTCATCAGTGTATTATTATATAATAATAATGTCAAATTTACAACACAAAGAAAAAAGCACTAATAAGTGCTTTAGTTCATATCGTTTAAAATTTTATGTAAGATCTTATATAAGAATTGAGCTTCCTCTGAAGTAAGCTTTACACACTTACCCATTCCCTCAGGAACAGATAAAGCCTTATCCCTTAAAGCTAATCCTGAAGATGTTAAAGTAACATCTAATGTTCTTTCATCCTCTTTAGATCTTTGTCTTGAAATATAATGTTTTTGTTCAAGTTTTTTTAATAAAGGTGTTAATGTACCAGAGTCTAAATATAGCTTTTCACCTAATTTAGTAACAGTAATACATCTTTCCTCCCACATAACCATCATAGTTATGTATTGAGTATAAGTCAAATCAAGCTCGTCTAAAAATGGCTTATACTTTCTTACAATTTCCTTTGCCGCAGCATATAAAGGAAAGCATAATTGATTATCTAGTTTCAATGATTCATATTTTTCCATAAACACTACCTCGCTAATAAGTATAGCATAAAATTTAATTGCCTTCAAGAACGTTAATATTAACAATTCTTTCAAAAAAAGAAGGAGATATCTCCTTCTATAAATTTTATTTATTTAATACTTCTTCAATTGCCTTTTCTACTTCCTTCATTGGGGCAGTTGGTTCAAATCTTTCAATTGGCTTACCATTTCTATCACATAGGAATTTAGTAAAATTCCATCTAATATCCTTATCATCCTTACATGTTTTTGACAATTTTCCAATTGTCTTAATTAACTTAGTCTTAATAGGATGACCCTTAACACCTACAAAAGGTAATTCATTCTTTAAATAAGTAAATAGTGGAGATGCTTCATCACCATTAACATCAATCTTTTTAAAGATAGGAAATTTTACATCATATTTTGCAGTACAGAATGCTTGAATTTCATCATCAGTACCAGGTGCTTGATTTGCAAATTGGTTACAAGGAAAATCTAAAATCATAAATCCCTTTTCAGAATACTTCTCATATAAAGCCTCTAATTCCTTATATTGAGGAGTAAAACCACAGCCTGTTGCTGAATTAATAACTAAGCATACCTTACCTTCATAATCCTTTAAATTAACAGTTTCTTTTTTCTTGTTTAATACTTCAAAATCAAAAATACTCATTTTTGCCTTCCTCCATTACATTGTATGCAATTTAATTTTACGTTTACATTTTACCCTTAAACAAAACGTTTGTCAATACATTTTTAAAATTAAATTGTATAAAATTAAATTATTATAAAAAATAGAGGAAATTATTTCCTCTATTCGCTAAATATTTTGTCGTATAGATCTCTACCAAATGATGTTTTTAATACATCTGCTTCCTTTAAAACAAACGATCTTGAACCATCATCTCTTCTTTCAGCTCTTAAGAAATAGCTGTCATTATATTCTTTTTTAATTAATGTAGCTAAATCATACATATGAGTAACTAGAATTACTCTTACATTAGAATCCTTTAAGGCTTTAATAATTTCAAAGCCAATCTTAGATCCTTCATGCTCATCTGTTGATTGGAAGGATTCATTTAAAATAATTAAGCTATTTTCCTTTAATCTTCCAATCATTAAATCAAATCTTCTTAATTCATCATCAAATTTACCAGATTCTAAATTAGTATCCTCTTCCTTATCAAAATGAGTTAATAAAGATTCAATTATAGGAAGCTTCATTCTTTTAGCTGGGACAAATAAGCCAGCTTGAGCAAGTAAATATGCTTGGCCTAAGCTTCTTAAATAGGTAGTTTTACCACCTTGGTTTGCACCAGTAATAACCCACATTTTTGAATTTGATTTATGAGAATTAGATATAACCTCTCCATGCTTTTTTATCGCAATGGCGATATCATATAATCCTTCATAATCATATTCAAGAGCTATTTCAGGCATAGTAACATCAAGCTTTAAATAAGTTAAATAATTTTCTAAATTAATTGCGGCAAGATAAAATGTTAATTCTAAATCTAAATCATATATAAATCTAATTAAATGATAACATGCTAAACCATAATCTTTAGAAATTATTTTAGCTGCTAAATCAGTCTTTTTAACTATTTCATTATAAATTGTTTCAGATAGATATCCATATTCAATTTTTAAGGCTTTCTTCCATCTTTTCTTATCAGCCTTTTCTAAATATGTTGATTCATTTAAAACATAATTACCTATTTCAAATTCATTATTTAAAGAAGCATTAACCATTACACCTTTTCTTACGTCTAATGATACTGATAAGCCCATTAATCTATTTAGATTATCATCAGTTAATTCTTCTATATTCTTTTCAACAAAAAGCTTTAAGCCTTCAGATTCAACATTTTTAAAAGATTTAATATATTTTCTTATTGTAAATAATCTTGGAACTAAAAATTGAATCATAGTTGTTACGCTTGTAACAACGCTAAATGGTCCCTTATCATTAATTTCATATGGGAATTTAGATTTAAATTCAATAATCATTTCATTTAAATATTCTTTAAAATCAATGATTAAATCCTTATTTTTTAATAAATCCTTATAAACATCCTGTCTATATTTAATATCCTCTTCATTTTTTAGCATTTGAATTAATACATTAGTAAATACCTTTTTAGTATGAATATCACCAGCTGATGCTTTAGTTATTAATTCATCTAATTCTAAATCAGATATTAAATCCTTATCAAATTGATCTAATTCCTTCATTTTAAAGCAGGAATTCTTATTAAGTAAATTAACCCTCATTAGAAATCCTCCTCTTAATTTTTTCATATGTTAATCCATATTTAGCTTGAATTGATGATGGATAAGCTGAATCAAAATTAGTTGTTCTTGTTATTTTATATGTTCTTTTTTCTTGATTTTCTTTTAATACATTTGAGCACATTAAAACAACATCGCCTCTATTTTTTAATTCATTTAAGAATGTAACAAAAATAGTAAAAGAACCTAATTTATTAATATCATCTAAAACTAAATTAGCTATTTCTAATCCATCATCCTTAGTTGTAGATGCAAATATTTCATTAAATAAAATTAAAGAATTATTTGTTGCGTTAGATAATATTTTTTTAACGGCCTCTAATTCTATTTTTAATTTACCGTCTAAATTATCTAAATTTTCTTCAGTTTTAAAGAATGAATATAAATTATCAACTAAATGAATTTTATTATATTTTCCTTGTAAAGGTAATCCTAATGATAATAAATAATGTAATTGACCAAATTGACGAGTAAATGTAGTTTTACCACCTTGGTTAGGTCCTGAAATAATTATAGCCTTTTCACCTTTTTTAATTTCATATGAATTAGTTATTATTTCTTTTTCTTCTCTTAAGTATTTATAAGCTAATGCTAAATCATATGAAGAATCTGATTCTTCAATGAATTCATCAGAAATTTCAGGAATTGAAAATGTTAAATTATCATTTTTAATCTTATCAATAAAATTATTATAAATAAAATAAAATCTAAATTCTTTAGCAATTCTTTCAAATTCTAAATTAAAGAATTTAATATTATTTTTAAAGAATTTATCAAATACCTTAAATTCCTTTTCATAAAGCTTTTCAAGCTTATCATAAATTGATGAATCAATATGAGGAGTTTGAGGGAAAGCCACCTCTTCAGGTATTTTTCTATCCTCCATATAAGTAAATACACTTGATATTTTTTTAACAGCCTTTGAAAAATCAGCATCACCTGATTCATCAGATACATATATATCAGAACCATTAATAACTAAACTAAACTTAATTTTTTCAAATTCAGGCTTTATTTCCTTTAATTCATTCAAAAAGGATAAATACTCACTAGAATTTAAATAGTCGCTTAAATAGGCTAAAAGATTATTTAAAGCTAAAGATTTAGGCTTAGATTGAATTAAAAAATCTTTAAATTCATTTAAGGTCTTATCATAATCATCCATAAGCTTTGCAAGTTTTGATCTTGTATACCAAGACTCAGCATCTAATACCGCTTCATTATAAATAGATGCCATAGATAAAATATGCTGAATATATATTTTAAAATCTTGATAAAATTCTAAATTATAAAAATCTTTAAATATTTCTTGTCTATAAATTACTTCTTCCTTATTGTTTAATTTTGTATAAAAATAAGGAATTAAATATTGATTATCTTTAGCACTAAATAAGGCTTTGGTAATAATATCTAATTTTAAATCTTTAAAGAAAGAAGGTTCATTATTATTTAATTTATAATCATTTATAAATAACGCACTATACATAATAGTTCACCTCACATTAATAATATGATAACATTTTATTAATTATTTTAAAAGGAAAAAGAATGGTAAGATAAAATCCTACCATTCCAATCAACATTATATTTATTTAAAATATAAAATATTATTTAACTACCACCTAGAAGGCCATTCATCATCTTCATATCTAGATGGATTATAAATATTAATCATAATTGATTTAATATATTTTTTTTGAGATAGCACAACAAGATTTTTATAATAATTCGACTCAAAGAAACTATTTTTTATTTTGTTCATTTTCTTTTTAGACTCTTTTATTGTTTCATTTTGCGGTTCAACAAAAGAATACAAAAGCCAAATATTACTTGAATATTCATTATTTCTATAATCAAGTTCTCTAAAATCATCTTTTACAGTATCATAAAATGCATCATTTATTTTTTTATAATACTCATTCTCTATTTTTTCTTTTTCACTAAAATCGTTTCTTAGTCCATACATTTCTAGCCATTCTGAATATTTTGGGCATTGTTCATAATTCAAAAAAATAACAATTCTAATCCCATAAAACAAATTAGTTTGTTCATTATCATCAATTGATTCCATTTTACCTTCATAACTAATACTAATTCTATCAGATAATTCTATTGTTTTAGTTTTAAAAAATGTAGGGATAAATATTAAATTAACAATCATTAACAATCCTGCAACAATACCTAAAAAAATAATTATAATTTTGTATTTCTTACTCTTATTTGTTTCATTTTTTTCCATGCTTTAAACTTCCCTTACATCTCATTATAATTATAAAATTCCAATGTTTCATTTAAATAAGATTCAAAATCTTCATCAACTAGAACAATAACTCCATTTGGTAATATATAACTTCCATTAATTGTTCTATATAAATTTTCGTTTAATGAATTAGGCGAAAACCCCATATCGGCAATTCCATTACATAATAAGCATCTAGATTCTTTTAGAGGATTGAAATCACTAGCAGATAAAACATGTGGAGTAATGCTATTTTCTCCGCACATACACCTACGCTTATGTTTAAGTCGATCTATCGGTCTATATGAATATTCATGTGTATGCTCAAAGGAATGATATACTATTGAACCTATTTCATCATAAGTTCCTTTCTTTTCTCCATCCAATCGAACCTCAATACGATATTCTTTTTCAGTATCATTCATATTATAATAATTAATAAATCCCATATTTGAATCTAAAGACGATAACTCAACATCTTTACCTGTGATTAAATCAACTAAGCTAATTTTACATCTAGAATAAATTGGATCATATTTCTCTCCTTGAGGATTGCTAATATAATTAGAAGAAATCATCCAATTTGCATTAATTTCAATATGACCAAAAGGTTGTATTTTTACATTTTCATTCCATAGCAGATCATTGTTATGATGATTGCTTTGAATAATAAACTCTAATGATTTTTCATTAAGTTCAATTAAATATTGTCGTGTGTTTGAATAATTAATTAAACCAAAGCCAGCATGTTCATCATAGTAATTAGTTTGTCCATTTACCTTATTGCAGCCAACTTGTAAGGCTGATTTCACCAAGCTTGGATTTGTTTTTAACTCAGGAAATTCTTCCATCAATAATGCAATAATTCCAGTAACAAACGGTGCTGCAAAACTTGTACCTGAAGCCGATGGATTAGTAATAGTAATACTTTCACCTGGGGCAACAAAATCTGGCTTATACAAATAGTTTACATTAGAATCAACCTGCCAAGAAGAAAAACTTGAAACCTCTTTATTATAGTTTGATGCACCTACAGTTATAACATTTAATCCACATCCTGGAATTGAAATGGACGTTCCATCATTGCCAGCTGCTTTTACAATTGTAACTTTAGCTGTATTAACTATATAATCTAGATACTCACAATAATCATTATAATAATATCCTGGATCATTTACATAGCTAGTTTGGTTTATTTTAATACTCATATTAATCACATTTACTTGTTTATCGTTAACCAATTTATTAATGCAAGAAACAAAGTCACTATTATATCCGACACAATATAAATAAACATCCTTAGCTATTCCATATTTTCCGCCAATTATAGTGGTTACAGTATCACAATGATCATATTTAGAAGCAGTCCAACTTAACACCTCATAGTGACCATTATTATAAAAATCATTCATCTTAGAAACATTTGTTTCTATTACACCAACTTTTATTCCAAAGCCAGTTTTATTACAACCAGTCAAACCAATATCAGCCAATGCTTGCTTGTAGGGATAATTATTAGAAGTAATAGAGTTCTTATTTTGGAGGTCATTTTCCATATTTAAATAATTAATTGATATTTTTTCAACAAGCAACGAATAATTCAACACTTCAATTAAATTATAATTATCGTTTTCAAATTCACGATAATTAGCAAATATAATTTCAATATGTGGAGAATAAAAACTAGATATATAGTTATAACCAGTCAATTTAAGTTTTTCAATTATTAATTCATTATTATAAAAATAGTAATTCTTAATTTCAGTTCTATACTTTTTCAATCCATTATCATTTTCTATATTATCGTTTTCAATAATAATCGAATCATAATTAAGTTTTACCAAAACATTGATACTTTTATCTTTATAATCATAATTTTCATAATAAACACTGTTTATATTATTAGTTAATTTCACATATTTTTCATCAGAATTCTTGATATTGCTAAAAGAGAGAATGCCAATAAATGTATAAAATATCATCAACAACAATTTCATATTATTCACCTACTCTTCTATGCTAGTTGGCAAATAAATACAAACTGTTATAGCTTTAATATATTCTTCTTTTGACAATTGCACACAATTTTTATAATAAAAAGAATCAAAAAAACTATTTTTTATCTCAACTATTTTTTTCCTTGCCCCTTCAATTGTCTCTTCTGTATCTTCATTAATAGAATAATAAAACTTTACATATCTCCAATCAGAAGTTAAGCATTCCAAATCTAAAAATAAATATTTAATGCTTTCATAAAAAGCTTTGTTTAACTTTATATAATCTTCCGTTTCATAATTATCACCAATATCATATTTTTTAACCCATTCATCATATTTAGGATGTTTCTTGGCATCAAAAACAATAAAAAAGTCTAAACCATACTTTCCCTTTACTTGATCATTTGGTTCATAATAATCAGTATTAACTATATTGATTCCAATTTTTTCCGGATATAATTGTTCATTTTTATTAGCAACAATAATAGAAAGAATTATAGTAGTAATTGCTAATAGTCCAATCAATGAGCATAGCATCAAAACTAATATTCTATATTTTTTTGTTTTGTCTTTTTCTAATATTTCTTTTTCAATATCCTTTTCCATTTTTACTTTCCCCTATATATTTAATTATTAAAGAATTATAAAAAATAACATTGTTAAAGCCAATTTTTATTTTTTTAAAGGACCTCCACAATGTTATCGTTCTATATCTAACACTATTTTATCATAATAATAATTTTAATGAAAGATAGTATATTAAATTATTCTTCATATCCGTTTGGATTATTCTTTTGCCAATTCCAAGCATCTCTTGCCATATCATCAATGTTATATTTAGCTTTAAAGCCAATTTCACGTTCTGCCTTAGATGGTGTTGCATAATTTGCTGTAACATCTCCAGCTCTTCTTGGGGCAAATTCATATTTGATTGGTTTTCCATATGCTTTTTCAAATGCGTGTAATACATCCATTACTGATGAACCAGTACCTGTACCTAAGTTATAAGTTACAACTCCTGGGTTTTCTTCTAATTTCTTTATAGCACATACATGTCCATAAGCTAAATCACAAACATGGATATAATCTCTAATACATGTACCATCCTTTGTTGGATAATCATTACCAAAGATATTTAAATGATCACGCTTGCCAACCATTACTTGTGTAATATATGGAGCTAAATTATTAGGAATTCCATTAGGATCTTCTCCCATTAATCCAGATGGATGAGCTCCAATTGGATTAAAGTATCTTAAAATTGCAATATTAAATCTATTATCAGATTTATATAAATCTCTTAAGATTTGTTCAATATATAATTTTGTTGTACCATATGGATTTGTTGTACCACCAATAGGTGAATTTTCATCTACAGGTACAACCTTAGGATCTCCATAAACTGTTGCTGAAGATGAGAATACAAAATTAAATACATTATGTTTTCTCATTGAATCTAATAGTACTAATGCACCATAGATATTATTATTGTAATATTCTAAAGGCATTTTTACAGATTCACCAACAGCCTTTAAGCCTGCAAAATTGATTACACATTCAATTTTATTTTCTGTAAAAATTTTGTCTAGAATCTTTTCATCTCTAATATCGCCTTCATAAAATTTAGGCATCTTACCTGTAATTGTTTTAATTCTATCTAAAACTATTTTTTTAGAATTTGCTAAATTATCAACAATGATAACATTATAATCTAAATTTAATAATTCAACTACTGTATGAGAACCAATATAACCTGTTCCACCAGTTACTAATATATTTTTCATCGCACAAACCTCTTTTCTTTTGTTATTATAGCAATTTTATATACTATTTTCAATTAAATGAAAAAAATGATATTAAATTGAGTAGAGTAGAAAAATAAATAATTTTTCATATTTATTCTTCATCCCCTCTCACACCACCACATCGTGCCGTTCGGCAATGGGCGGTTCAATTCATAAGTTTAAATTCAAGCTAAATAGTAATCTAGGGCGAAGAC
>JAEEGL013071943.1_pt1 | contig 33572 bp, 28 predicted proteins | sample 9134231 | NCBI WGS metagenome assembly JAEEGL01 (sample SAMN16246548, study PRJNA631951) | gut metagenome | biome: gut microbiome; feature: rumen; material: fiber-attached | host: Bos | place: Iran: Karaj | collected 2018-10 | reverse complement strand
TAAAACCCACTTTTACAAGGTCAGAAACCCTTGGAGTATAATGCTTCAGGTTTTCTTCCGGAATATAGGCTTTCAGAGTCTCTATTTCATCTTCGGTCATACTCTCTTTTTCATAGGTATAGACCCTCGCAAGCTGCATGACAGGCACTGTCAGCGATTCCTGATGATGAGTAATCTCCGAGCTAAAGCCAAAGGCCAGGCACTTTGAAATTATCAGGTAAAAGATAACCGGCAAAACTATAGCTATCACTAACCCCTTTTTTAGTTCTTTTCTAAAATAGATAAGTCCAAAGGGCACAAAAACCAGGTAGGCATAAAAGCCGTTGTGTCTAAAGCAGGGCATCAGAGTCGCCACCAGGATAAACGCTGCGATTTTCCGCTTATCTTTGACGAAAGCGCCCTTTTCTGTGACCATCTCAATAAGATACGTCGTAAGCAATAGCAGTAGTGCAGAAAACAGCCCATCCTTGCTGGAGCATAGCGTAAACATCACGATCGTCGGGAAGACGCCGTAGTATAGCAGGCAGAGAATCCTGCCCTTAGCTCCGATCTTTCTCTTTTCCATGAATCCAATCACATAGGAGAAAATAGCAGTAATTACCAGCATCTGTATAAAGATATAGACGAAAATTCCTATATTCCAGGAACCTGTGATCTTATGTAAAAGAGCTATTGTTCCTCCCAGTAAAAGAACATGCAAAAGAGGGTGGTGGGTTGAAAACGACCTTGTAAGGACCTGGTTCAGTTCATCCTGAGCGTCATATACGAAAAATCCGGGAAATTCAGCAAGAAGAACCGGAAGATTTAATAGGATCAGGACTATCCAGCGCACTAGGAATCGTTTCTTCTGACTCCATCCTGTGATTCCGTATTTATCAAGAAACTGCTCTAAGATCCCGGCATTATCAGAGTCAGAGATCTTAAACAGCCCGAAAAGCTTCGCTTCTCCGCGCTTAGCGGCATTATAATTGTTCCAGACATGTTTAGCATCGACTGCTAAAACCACCATAAGCATGACCATGACAAGGTTTGCATTGTTGTCAGACAAGTCTATCCTGTCTATTTTTTCCAGCTGATATCCCCACACCAGAAAAAGACCTGATAAAACGCCAAATAAGCCTGACATAAGCCAGGCTAGAATTTCATTATTCTTTTTCCCCCTTTGATCTTTGTTACTCAGATCAATTCTCCCAACAAAATTACTCTTTGTCATCTTTAGTGGTCTCTCGTATTACATACTGAGGGTTCTTGTTCTCCGAAATATAGAGTCTTCCCACATATTCGCCCACCATGCCCAGCATCAGCATAAGCATTCCGCCCATGAAGATCACTGCACTCATGAGGGCTGCGTATCCCATAGGTGCAATAGGATAAACAAATTTCTTGATAATTGTATAGATACCGTACAAAAAGCCAAGTATCGCAAATACTGTTCCTGCAAAAGTCGCCAGGCGCAGCGGCTTTATACTAAAGGCAGTAAAGCCGTTTACCCAAAGGGCAAAGAGCTTTGCAAAGCTATATCCGCTCTCTCCCACCTCACGTTTTCTGTGATTGACATCCACATTGACGATATTCTTGGTTGTCCTAAGAACCAGTCCGATTACATAAGGATAGGAGTTTTCGTACCTTATCATCTCATCGACAACAAACTTCCTTGCGGCGAAATAGCTGGAAACATAGAGTTCTTTTGGCTTGCCCAGCATTACCGTTGCCATAGTCTCATTCATAAAAGTTCCGAAGTTGCGGAAAAAACTGTGCTGCTTGTGTTCATATCTGGCATAAGCCACATCCGCGCCATCCTCAAGGGCCTTTATCAGTTTGCCCACTTCATCGGCAGGAGTCTGACCATCATCATCAAGGCATACAACATAATTGCCGGTTGCACGACCAAGTCCGGCCATAATAGCTGCATGCTGTCCGAAGTTCTTGGCAAAATTGATACCCAGGATGCGGTCATCGCTGTCTTTTTTGACTATATCGCAGATTGTCCCCCAGGTATTATCCGGAGATCCGTCATTTACTAGGATTATTTCGTAAGTATATCCCTGCATAGCCTCCATTGTGCTGTTAATCTCTTCTACAACACCGGCCAGGGTCTTCTCAGACCTGTAACATGGGATAACATAACTGATTTTCTTGGTTGCCATATCAAAAAACCTCTCTGGTTATAAATTCTTCTCCATGAGTATCATATCACTTTTTTGGCCATCACTGCATTCCACACCGTCTAAATCCGTGGTTTTTACAAATCCCGCGTGCTCATAGCTTTTAATTGCTACGGTATTGTATCTGAAAGCCCTGAGAATCACCTTTTTCACGCCGATTTCCTTAGCGTAATCCACTGCCAAAAGAGCAGTCTCATTGCCGTAGCCTTTTCCGATGGCATCATCTTCTCCAATAAATATGCCATACTCCGCTTCGGTCTTATCATCATTCAGGTACTTAAAGTACACACTTCCTATAGGAGAGCCATTCTTGTCATTTTCGCAGATTATCATCTGAAGAACCAGGCCTGTGTAGACTTTGGTCCTAAGCCACTCCTCGTGGATCTGTCTTGTGAACTCCACTCTATATACAAAATTGTTCCTGATTCTCTCGTTGTTTCGCCACTTCACGATAAGATCAGTGTCTTCGTCAGTGATCGGGCGCAGGCTTACAGCCTTTCCAACGCGCAAATACTTGTTATCCTTCATTATTACTCCTCAACTACTGAATACACTGCAAAAATATCTGCCACAACATCCTTTTGCGTGATTTCGACCGAAATCCCCTTATCAGCGTATAAATTCACCAACCAGCTCGTATCCTCATTCTTGTTTTGGACGAAATAGACCTGTGAATCAAGAAGGGCCAGAAATGCGCTGTCGAATCCGGCGTTTTTAAGCTTCTTGACTGTAAGCGGGCTCTTTGAAGCCCAGCCTCCAAGAATATCCCTGTTGTAACAGCTGTTGTCCACATCTGTAAAGAGTTTCTGCGAATAGGTTGCCACATCTCCATCAGCTACCGATGCATAGGATACGCTAGTGTACACGTCATAAAAGTAAAAAGAGTCTTGATGCTGCTTAACATACGCTTCCAGTGCGCCATAATATGTAAGCATTTCCTCACGTAGCGCCTGTTCTTTCGCAGTCACCTGAAGCTGAGCCGGCAGTGCAACTGCCCCAATCATAGCCAAAACTGCAAGTGCCACGGCTGCTTTTTTACCCGCAACGTATAAAAGAATTCCTGACAGGATAAACATCTCCACCAGATATAGCGGATGGGTGATTCTTATTGGATCTCTGCCGCGCATGATGATGAACAGCCACAGCGCTGATCTGCAGGCGAACAAAACTGCCAGCAATCCAACAGTGGGCCATAGCCTGCCTTTACCATTCTCTTCATCTTTGCCTCGATTTTTGCCATCAGCACCTGCGAAACCCGCTGCTATCAAAACCACCAGATACATAACGACCACTCCGGCGTTCCATGGGAAATCCGTCATTGGATACTCGTAGGATGTAGGCTGAGAAAGATGATGAAGCCTGTAAAAATACAGTCCCAGTGCCGTTTTAAGCCTTGTGCTAAAAGGTGCCTTCTCTCCCTTAAGGCCGGCCGCATAATCAGCCACATCTTTCAATACATCAGCATTTATTTCATCGTCCAGCCCGAAGTTGTAATTCACCAACAACTGTTGCTGGCTCTCAGACAGTCCTATACTGTCATAGAATGCCTTATTTTCCTCATACTCCGGTATGTACTGGAAATCGTAAAGCTCAGTCCTGTTGTCAAAAAATCTGTTGAATTCCTTCCACTCAGTCGAAGAATATGCGATTTTATTAAGCAGCGTGCTAACCAGAAGAAGTGCCACGATACATCCGCAGAAACCGGCATATTTGATGAGCACCTTCTTTTTGAAATCAGCATCCTCATAGTCTTCTCCACTGCTACAACAGCAGTCCCTTGTCACAAAAAACCACTTTATAAGAATCGCCACCCCCACCATGGGAAGTGTCAGGAGAAGCATCTCGGATCTTAGCAGATATGCCACTGTCAGCATCACAAGAGCAGCGACATTTTCAAATGAAATAAGCTTCAATTCATTTTTGTCATCCACGATATTCCTGCTTACTTCTGAATTCTTTTCCAAATCTCTGCGCTTAGCAGCGACGGGCACAGTAATCAGGAATGCCGCCGTAGCCGACAACAGACCGCAAACCACTGTGTACTGCACAAACAGCAGGTGCGGCAGGAAAAATCCCAGAATCGCAAGCACCTCCAAGGCTGCCACAACCACTTTTTTGCCAAGGCCACAGACTCTCAAAACGCTCTCGTAAATCAGGACCCCAAAGCAGAAATACTGACAAGCGCACAAAAAAATGCCGTACCAGTCGATATTTACCCCTATCCGATAAAGAAGAGAGATAAATAAACTAATTGGATACAGCATCTGAATATTATGACCCTCAGGCACACCTGTATATGCGCCTGAGAGTATATCTTTCATTAAAACGTCGTCGTTAAGGTCAAAAAAGTAGTCCCCGGACACAAAAGCCACCGTCATCGCAGCAAATACAGCGATAAACGCAACTATTAAGCTGGCATGTCCCTGTAACTTTTTCATCCCTTATCCCCAACAAAATCATGTAAATTTGTAGTACTCTTTTACCCTCATTACTACTTCATCAAGATCCTCATCTGTCAGCTTGTAGTACATAGGAAGACGAAGCAGTCTCTCGCTCTCCTTGGTAGTGTAACGATCTTCTCCCCTGAACTCACTGTAGATAAGTCCTGCCTTTGAAGAATGAAGCGGAACATAATGAGAAGCCGGGAGAATATCGTTTGCCAGAAGGTGATCGATAAGTCCCTTTCTCTCCTCGAAATCCTTACACTTGATATAAAACATATGGGCGTTGTGTACGCACTCCTTTGGAACATAAGGAAGCTCGATAAGGCCTTTTTCTTTAAGAGGCAAAAGAGCTTCATAATACCTGTTCCAGTGTGAAAGTCTGTCGTTATTGATCTCCTCAGCCTTCTCAAGCTGTGCATAGAGATAAGCTGCATTCATCTCACTTGGAAGATATGAAGATCCGGGCTGGATCCAGCTGTACTTATCCACCTTTCCAAGCTTGTAGAGCGTACGGTTTGTGCCCTTTTCTCTGATGATTATCGCATTGTCAACGTAGGTCTCATCCCTAAGCAGAAGCGCTCCGCCTTCACCCATGCTGTAATTCTTGGTCTCATGGAAGCTGTAGTTACCAAAATCACCGATAGCTCCAAGCGCCTTGCCCTTATAAGTAGACATTACACCCTGAGCTGCATCCTCAATAACGAAAAGATTATGCCTCTTTGCAATATCAAGGATTGTATCCATCTCGCAGCCAACTCCGGCATAGTGAACCGGCACGATAGCACGTGTCTTGGGAGTGATGGCCTGCTCGATCATGTTCTCATCGATATTCATGGTATCAGGTCTGATATCCACGAAGATTACCCTGGCTCCACGAAGTACAAAGGCATTGGCAGTAGATACAAAGGTATAGGAAGGCATGATAACCTCGTCTCCCTCCTTGATATCTGCCAAAAGAGCTGCCATCTCAGTAGCGTGTGTGCAGGAAGTTGTTAAAAGAGCTTTGCTAACCCCTGTCTTTTTCTCAATCCATTCATTGGCCTTGGCTGTATATGGGCCATCGCCGCAGATCTTCTGGTTCTGTACGCATTCCTTTATATATTCATACTCGTTGCCCGTAAATGGAGGCACATTGAAGTTAATACGCATATCTTACTCTCCCAAATGTTTCTTCACTTTTTCTCAAGAAAAATCTTTCTGGTAATAAAGTTGTATACCATAACAACGCCTGTTGCACCGAACTTGAAGAATATGTCCTTGGCAAAAGACTCACTCATGATGCCCTTAAGCCATGTCCAGTTCTGGTAAATGACATCAATTCCAAGCCACAGGCAAAGTTCGTTAATTCCAAGACCGATAATGCTCAGAATAAGGAAGATAGTAAACTCCTTCTTCCTGGACATATCCTCTTTACGCTCAAATACAAACTTAAAGCTTAAAATGTAGTTACATACAACAGAAACGCAGAATCCAAAAAACGCTGAAACCAGGTAATACTGTGGAAACGCAGTTGCAATACCGGTAGCTTCAAATACCACGTTGAAAATTCTGTAAACTACATAGTCAATTATAAAACAAATAACACCAACCAGTCCAAATTTGGCTATCTGTGCCAAAAGCTTATTCATTATTCTTCTCCCTTAATATAAACTGTAAATCTCTCGCTCTCGAAGTCTATATTATAATCGTGATTGTTGATATAGTCCAATAAAATATCGTACTTGGTGGATATGTTGGCATATTCCTGCATATTGCTGCCTACAATGATCATGGGTTCCGGATCCTCTGATACCGATAAACTTATAAGCTGCTCGTCAAAGTATTCTATAGAGTAACTGTCAAGATCGGGCCACACAGTATCAATGGCAGGTTCCAGGTCAAATACATAAGAAAGACCGGGAATCCCCCCAAATAATATCGCCCGGTTTTTAACAAATCCTTTGTTTTCCAAATATGCTCCAAGTTCCTCCAGTGATTCCGCATTATAGGAAGTCGTCACCATATGACCCACCTTTGGAATTCCCGTTACAACTGCATCCCTCTTCTGCCCGTCAGCACCATCAACAAATGAAAAGTTGAAATGGAAAAGAACTCCCTGAATCAGAAGCACAATAATAACCATTGTTATTGTACTCTGCCAGGCAAAGTGGAAGTACCTGTCACCAAGCCTCATCATAAGCCTTCTCATTACCCAAAGAGCTATGGGGGACACAACAAAGAGATTATTTATAACAGGATACGTATAATTGTTACTGCCAAGAGGTGTGATGAGGATAATCATCAGCATCAGGAAAGATAGCGTCTGTTCCTGCTTGTCTCCGTTCAAAAATCCGCTGGATCCAATAATGCCCAGTATGATGGCTATTATTGTAAACATCATTGCTGCTTTGAATATGCTGTCGTAGTAGTAATAATTGCGGGTAAACACACCGTTTGAAAAGTAGTACTTAACCAAAATGCAGAGCCCAATCACATATAGCAGCTTCTTTATCCAGACAAAACTCTCTGACCTTATCAGGAACATGATAATACCCGCCAATATGCATGGTATAAATATGAGCATATCTGTAGCAGTTCCAAGATATGCATCAATTATGGCTGTAATCATACCACCGGTAGTATAATCAGAAGCTCCGCTGGTCATGCCAAAAAGACTTCCAATCATGCCAAAGTATGCAGCCGGTCCGTAAACAATACTGATAATTATGATCGGAACAGCCATTCCAAGCGCAAAGCCCAAAATGCAGATTCCTGTGTTCTTCAAAATATCTTTTAAATCATCCCTTGTGATAAATCCGTAAAACCATAGTACCAGAATCAGTGCTGTTTCCGTGATATTGGGAAAGCGCACGATAACATTAAGCCCCAGAAATACTCCCGCCAGCATCAGATACCTCGTCTGCTTCTCCCAGAAAAAGGCTCCTTTGATAAGGAAAAGAGCTCCCAATGTAAAGAAAAGATAGGTCAGGTAGTTATACATGATAACTCTTGGACACCAGCAAAGGCTTTCCGCAATGAGTGTACCGATAAAGATCATCCATCCGGGCATATAGCTCTGAAGCATGTAGTAGGCTATAAGAGCAGTTGCACTGATAATAAAGCTGCTGTAAATTCCAAAGCCCAGCATTGTTCCCGCTCCGGGAAGATGCATTATGATAGCGCCTGTTATATTGCTTAAAAAGGTGGACAACATCCACATGGGATAGATACTTCCGGGGAACTCAAAATTCGCCAGGTTATAGGTAGTATCAGAAATATCCAAGCCGGCATTCACACCGATAAGCGGATACAGCAAAAGTACCACCGGGAAAAAGTACTTTTCCAGTGGTTTTTGATATCCTTTGAAGTAATAAAAATAGCTTCTGATATTTTTCAGCATAATTCCTTGTCCATCTTCCTGAGCCATACAAACAGTTTGGTGTCATGAAGAGTTCTTCCAAGATATTCAAAAATGATCATTCTTATCCAATCTACAAACAGTCCTGCGAAAAAGACAATCAAAACGGATCTGAGCATATGCCAGCCAAAAAGGAGTACACTGTTCCTCGGAATCTCTCCAAGAATATTCTGAAGCCAGACAATCCATCTGTCTCTTATCTCAATATGCTCATGCACCAGATAAACGCCAAAAGTAAGTGGAGCAATATATCTGATGATCTTGGCAAACAGATTCTCTCGCATCTTATAGAACCTGAAGAAAGAGAAGATTCCAAGAGCTCCTGTAAGCGTAAATATAAAGTTATAGTGCGTTGGAACTGTTGAGTAATAGATGAAACCACCGCGTCTTAAGTTGATCTCATGAAGTGAAAGGCTCATGACAAATATCATAGCGCATGATATCAAATAGACACAGGCGCTCTTCTTTGCACTATAGAACAGCGTCACATTATATTTTCTGATATATGCTGCAATGAGATATACACAGAGGAACCATCCAAAGTCATATCCATATTTGTCTGTGGCAAACATTACCGGTACAAAACTCTTGATAAAGCAGAACCACAAGAGAAGCCCCAGTATTGTGGCTTTAAGCTGCAGCCTTGAAAGATTCCTTACTCCGGCATTAAGTACCGGTGCAAACACATACATAAGAACGTAGGATGTGGCAAACCAGTAATGTTCAGACTGAATTGGGAAAAAGTACTGAACTGTCTTATAGACAGAGTCTGTACTGTTGACCACATAGACTCCGGCAATCATCATAACGACCGATATTAAGACAGTATAGAAAATCACTTCGCAGATAAGCTGAAGAATTCTGCTGAGTTTAAAGCCGGACTGAGATAAAAAGTATCCGCTTATTAGAACCCATACATTAACCGCAACAATGCATAGTGACTCTATTGCAGTGGCAAATACCTCTACTCCGCTGCCGGGTATCCCCAGTTGTAAAAGGGCATCAGCATGAGAAAGATAGTGAAGTATCACTACCATGAACATTGCTATTACCCTCAAAAACTCAAAGTTTGTCTCTTTCCGTTTTTTAACAACAGTATTTTCCGCCATACACACCCCCCAACGGTGACTTGTTTATCTGTCAATCTGCGCTTTGCCATCACTGATTCTATAGACCATATCACATTTCTCAATAGTCTGAAGTCTGTGAGCAATGATGATAAGTGTCTTTCTGCCATGGAGCTTATTGATAGAATCCATGATTGCTGCTTCTGTCTCATTATCAAGAGCAGATGTGGCTTCATCCAGCACCAGAACCTCCGGATCCTCAAAAAGAGCCCTGGCAATTCCGATTCTCTGTCTCTGTCCGCCGGAAAGTCTGATTCCTCTTTCTCCGATCTGAGTATCAAGTCCTTCAGGAAGACTCTTTACAAACTCATCAAGTGAGGCTTCCTTAAGCGCCTGCCACACTTTATTGTCATCTATATCCTCATCGGGACAACCAAATGCCACATTTTTACGAATTGTTGAATCTACCATAAATATGGTCTGTGGGATATAGCCGATGTTCTTAAGCCATCCCTTGTAATTGTCCATTACATCAACGCCGTCAGCATAGATATGACCGCCTTCCGGTTTAAGAAGTCCCAGAAGTACATCCACGATTGTGGTTTTTCCTGCACCGGAAGTACCAACTATACCAACTGACTTGCCCACCGGAATCTTCATATTTGCCTTTTCCAGGATAAGACTATCTGTATTGGGATATCTGTAGCTTATATCCACCATATCAATCTCTTTTGTGACAGGAAGCTTGTCTACCTTAATCTTCTTACGATAATCCTCACTGTTATATGAAACAGAATCATCATGGATCTCTCTTTGAAGATTATCGCTTACATTCATAAGAAATGGCTCAAAGTAGGCAATGGAAGTCTGATAGTTGTTGATCCTGTTAGCACTCGGAAGAAGTCTTGCAGCAGCTGCTGCAATTACAGTAAGTGATGCCATAAGATCCGTGAGACTTGTTCCACCTATCATCACAATCAGGAGGTATCCTATCATTCCTGTAATAGCAATAGTCTCAATTAAGAGTCTTGGAGTTGAATTATAAAGATTGTACTTCTGCACAGCATGCACATAGCCAGCTCCGCAGTCAGCATATCCATTTATAAAGTAGTTCTCTTTATTTGCAATCTTAATTTCCTTGATACCCGTAACAGACTCGTTAATCCACTTGTAGAGTCCGCTGTAATAGTCCTGATTATCCTGACCGGCCTTAACCATAACCGGCTTAATCACAAACTTTATGATAAAAAGAACTACCACCAAAAGAGCTGCTATTGTCAGTGTCATAACCGGGTCAAGCTTGATAAGAATAGCAACAAGACATATAAAAACTATTCCTTCACTTATGAGACCGAGGCAACTCAGTATCAAACCGTACATATTATTAACATCAGATGTTATGCTACGCTGAATAACCGCCGTGTCAGCATTTAAATAATACTCATAAGGCCTTTGCATGAAGTTGATCATCATACGCCTAGAAGTAGCAAACTGATTGGTATAAACAAATTTGAGCTGTACTCTGTTAATAATGAACAGGAACAGGTTCTTAACAATAAAAGCAAGAATGATGCCGACCATCAGAAGCTCAGCCAGTTGTTCGGGACTTGTCATTTTAAATCCGTGATAAATGGTTCTGAGAATAGTATTCCTCTCAACAGCTTCCGGATCCATTACTATTTTAATAACCGGTGCTATCAAAGCGATACTAAGTGATTCCAAAATACCGCCTATCAGCATCAGAAACACGATTCCAATCATCTGCTTTTTTTGTCTCTTGTCCAAGAGAACCATAAGTTTCTTGTAAATCTTACGCATAAATTAAATATCCTTTTAATTATTAATGAGATTGTATTTCAGCTCGGCAAGTTTCCAGTCAACCTCATTGTCTATATCCTGAACTTCCAATTCTGAAAGTTCCATTGGGAGTATATTTCCCACCATAATATTCTTATTCTTAAGAAAGCTTTCTGTTCTGAACACGTAGAACTGACCGGCGTCATGGTAATGTGCCGTAAGGTCCTGGCTTCTCATGCTCAAGTACTCGGGCTGTCTAAAAACCAGCTTCCCTTCCTGAATTTCCATAGCTCTCTGTGGCGGATAGGAAAAGCGAACCACAGGAATAAGGCTGTCAGCATCGGAATTCTTAAGGGTCTCCACAGCCTCTTTTAATCTGTCAGCTGTAACAAAGGGAGCTGTAGGATAAATGCATGTGGCGATATCAAAATCCTCTCCCCTTTTCCTGTATTCCATAATTACTTCTTCGATAACATCTGTTGTTGTAGCAAAGTCATTGGAAGTTTTCTCGCTCCTGAGAAAAGGAACACTGGCTCCGAATTTCCTGGATATATCTGCAATCTCTTCGTCATCTGTGGATACCATGACCTCATCATATACTCCCGATCCAAGAGCCGCTTCTATAGAATAGGCAATTATAGGTTTGCCATTAAATTCCTTTATGTTTTTTCTGGGTATTCTCTTACTGCCGCCACGGGCAGTAATCATAGCAAGCGTTTTCAAATTCCTACTCCTCACAAATACATATCTCTTTTATAAATTCTTGATTTTTCATTATATCTTTAGTCTTTTACGCAGGTTGCGATATCCCCACAAAAGCTTGTAGTAGCAGAAAAACTTTGCAGCTGATCCGCAAGCCATTGCCACCAACTTTTTCTCCTCAGCACCTGTCCTCTCAGTATAGTAGCTGTTCTTCTGAAAATCAGGGAAAGTCTCCTTCATTTCCTGAGTCAGCATTTTTACAAAGGAAAGCTTACAGGGCCTTACACAGGGCATATACGTAAACAATGTATTCACATAAAAGAGCTGCGTAAACTCATATTCAAGCTCAGTTTTGAACTCATCATAAAAACCAAGCCTTTTTGCCTCACTTATCATTATCCTGGCTGCTTCCATTCTGTCCAGGCACATTCTCTCGGAAAAAGAATGGACTGTGGAAGCACTGTGCTGGTAATAATAATACCACGGCTTGTCTATATGTTCATAATGCCTTGCTGTAAGAAGATAGGAATTGCTCATGGCATTGTCTTCATAGAAGATATTTTCCGGGAAAAAGAGCCGGTTATTAAGGATGTTCTCTCTTTTGTAAATCTTAACAACAAGCCTTCCCCCATCAAGGATGAGGCTTTTCTTTTTCTCATGGTCCAGATCTCCGCATTGGTCCTGACTTCCGTTGGACTCAATTACTTCTCCGACTTCATAGGTGTGAGAATGAACCAGATTAAGATCACATCCCACCATGTCAGCCCCGGTTTCATCGGCCTTTTCAAGCATCAACCTGTACATATCCGGATCAATCCAGTCATCCGCGTCAATAAAGCCAATCCATTCCCCTGTCGCAGCCTTAATTCCAATGTTCTTGGCTCCGCCCTGGTGCTTGTTGACTTCACTGTGAATAGCCTTGAATTTATCCTGATTGCCGGCTTCGTATTTTTTCAAAACCTCCAGGGAGTTATCCGTAGAACAGTCATCCACTGCTATTATCTCATAATCCTGTAGGTTTTGTGAAAGCAGTGAATCAAGGCAGAATTGCAGCTTATTATCACTGGCCATATTAAAAACCGGTACGATAATGCTAAGTTTCATCAAACTTCTTCCATAAGCGCTTTAGCAATCCTTATAGCGCCCCTTCCGTCTGTTATCTCCAAAAGGCTCTCACCCATGGCTTTAAGCTGGTTCCTGCCTTTAACAAGCTTTTCCAGTTCCTCAAATATCTTATCTATGGTGGCCTTCTTTTTCTCAGCGCCCCTATGAACCTCTCCGGCAAATATCATGCCCTCAAGGCCTCCGAAATACTCCACATTAAATTTCTGATTATCAGCTACCTGGTAAAAAATAGCAGGAAGTCCCACAGCAGCACACTCTGTCAGCATAGTTCCGGCAGCCAGAACCGCCAGATCACACTGTCTCATAAGATCAGCCATGTTCTTAACAGATCTGTGGAGCACTACATCGTTACTTCCCTTGACGCAGTCCTCAATAGCCTCCGTATTTTCGACAAAATCGCCAATCACTACGTGCCAAATTATATTCTTTTGCACCTCATTCGGTACTTCTGTGTTTTCTTTTTCCGCTTCTCCCGCGACTGTTCGCGCATCATTAAGAACGCTCGTTATCATATTACACATGTCGCTGCCGCCGGTGGCCAAAAGTACATTCAAGGGCTCTTCATCACCTGATATGCCTGCGTTCTGAGCCTGTGTTGCTCCGGCTGTGTTATAAAACTGCTCTCTAAGGGGTGCGTACTGAAGCCCAAGAAGGAGTTTCGCCTGGCGATTCCCGAACCCTTTGACATCCTTATAGAGCTGCTCATATCCCATATTCATAGAATAACCACTGTAATTTATAACCGTGTCCACCGGATATGCTTCTTTACCAAGATCATCCAGGTAGGCTACCCGGCAAATCGTTGAAAGTCTCTCAAAATACCCATGAGTAACGCTGTAAGAATCCACCAGCAAAGCTTTAATATCTCTATCCTTCAGTTCTTTTATCAGAGTGTCCAGCTCACTTTCCATGTCAGTATACACAGTTCCAAGGACTACACCATGAAACTCATCTCCGGCAAAGGACTTAAGGAGCCTTGCAGATTCTTCATCCGCCATGAAAAAGGTCACAGACTCCCCCTGCATCACAAGTGCCCTGGCAATTGTAATGCATCTCATCATGTGACCCGTAGCAATTATACTGTTGGCATCAGCTCTAATTCCTATCATAATCAGCTGTTATTTAATAAGGTCCCAGCTAAGGGGAGTTCCTTTCTCAATATCGTTAATGGCAGTCATTCCGAGGACTTCCTCATAGTGCTTTGTATGCATTCCATTTCCCGGTCTGATAGATCTGACATTTTCAGGAGTCAGTTTTTCGCCTGCTTTAATGTCTTTTACCACGAATAAAGATCTGCTAAGTCTTCTCTCTGCAGCCTGTTTGTCGCTAAGAGCATAGTCATAGGATCCAAGAGCCTGCTCCATGATCCGGACGTTCTTAACCATTTCAGCGAACTCAGCCGGTTCCATTGAAAAAGCATCATCAACACCGCCGGCAGATCTGTTAAGGGTAAGATGCTTCTCGATCATCTTACCTCCGAGAACAACACTTCCTTCTGCCACAACACTTCCAAGCGTATGGTCAGAAAGGCCTACCATGCATCCATACTTATCAGCAAGGGCCTGCATCATTCGAAGATTAACCATATCATAAGGTGTCGGGTAGGCACTTACGCACTTTAAGAGGATAACATCCTCATTTTCCTCTTCCTTACAGGTATCTAGTGCAAGCTGAATATCTTCTTCGTAGGCAATACCTGTTGCGAAGATGATTGGTTTGTGAAGCTTAGCAATTTTCCTGATAAGAGGAATATCGTTAATCTCAAAGCTGGCTATTTTATAAGCCGGAACGTTAAGATTCTCCAGATAATCTACAGCTGTAAAGTCAAAAGGAGAAGAAAAGCACTCAAGCCCCAACTTATTTGCTTCCTCCATAAGTCCCTGATGCCACTCCCAAGGTGTATAGGCCTCTTTGTACAGATCGTGCAAAGTTCTGCCTTCCCAAAGGCTTCCTTCAGAAGTCATGAACCAGGGTTTATTGCAATCAATCGTTATTGTATCAGCCGTGTAGGTCTGCAGTTTTACCGCATCAGCTCCGGCCTCTGCAGCAGCATGGATTATCTCCACTGCCCTATTGTAGTCACCGTTATGATTGCCGGAAAGTTCAGCTACAATAAATGTCTTCTGCCCCTCTCCAACTGTTTTATTTCCGATCTTTATGCTCTTACTGAACATATTCATGTCCCCTTTTTACGTAATTCTTGTATCCAAACTAATGCCTATTGATCAGACCTCCGGATTTATTTTGCACTTCACATAGGTTTAATATAGGCAGCGATCGTTCCACCACTGGCGCATGCATATCCAGCCTTCTCGAAGCATTTCTTAGATGCCACGTTCTCATCCTTTACAAGGCCTGTAAGTGTCTTTATCCCATGCTCACGTGCCTTATCTTCCACAAGTGACAGAATTGCTTTCCCATATCCTTGCCCTCTTTTATCAGGAGCAATCATATAGCTTATCTCGCCCACATCATCGTTATCAAGGATGTCCAGCCTGATGTTTCCAACAGCTTCACCATCATCCTCAAGCATATACATATGACACTTGGGATCCTCCAGCTTACGTGAAAGCCACTTAATATGATCATCCAAAGCTATCACATCTGAGGAAAAAGAGTTTTCTCTTGTTTTTTCATCATTTCGCCATTTAAGAATCAGCTCAGCATCATCCATTACAGCTTTTCGAAGCTTCATATTATCACCTTTATGCATCCAGGAGTTCCGTCTTCCTGTGGATAGCCGGATCCTCATATTTATCAAGGAAATCCAATCCCAGGTACACTATGTCTTTTGCGAAGTACACGTTGTCTACCTGGGTTATTACAGAGATCAGCTTGTCAACTTTGAATCCCTCAATATCTCCCAGGACTTCCATTGGGAATTTTTCCTTAACAACCACTACCCCCGGGAATTCCTTCTCATAATCAAGAATATCCCTTGGATGTGGCTTGATAATAACACGATAGTCCTCCTGATACGCCTGAACTATATCCCGGAACATCTTTTCCCTGATATCAAGTTCGCAAAGGGGCTCTGTAAGGATCATAGCGTTGGGCTTGCCAAAATCCTTCTCCGATGTACCAAGAAGCTGAGCCACAACCTTTTCAGCGTTTGGCAAAAAGATATCCACCAGGATCTTATGATCTTCCACAGACAGTTTATTGTTCAGTTCCTGTCTTGGTACCTCAATTGTATTCTTGGGTGGCTTGTGATTAACACTGATATCATTTACTTCATAGTCAATGCAGTACCTGCTGTATCCACTTTCAATAAAGATAAGCCCAAGCCCGGCCATGGCTTTTTTAAGTGGCCATGCCCCTCTGTTGGCATTTCTTGCCTGATCATCCAGAAGTCCGGAGTTAAGTCCATCCTCAACAGCATGATAATATATCTTTTTATAATTGAGGTAATATCCAATCGGATCGGAGTCGCAGAATACATATACATCCTGATATTTTGACATATCAGTTGGTATGTATTGTTCCTGCAGCTGTCCCAGAAGTTTAGTATACTTGATCCTCTGCAGAAGGTTCAGAACTATGTTTCCTCTGTCCCGGTGGTATTCCATAACCTCGGGAGAAGTGACATCCTCTTTTTCATGGTACATGAACACGTTCCCAAATACCCCGGTCTTCTCCAACCGCTCTTTTAGCGTGCCAAAGTCGTTGGACATGGTACTAAGGATGATGTCCGCGCCGGATGCGTTTTCCCTCCTCCGGATAAGTTCCTTAACTACTGCAATATATGCATGATAATAGGTGTGGCATACGTAAATACGCCCATTTGTCTTTTCCCTTTTCATGCCATTTATTATATAATCAATTGGTGGCATTGTCATCCATTTGCCGCAGTTGTATACTGTTTCTGTTAAGTTCCAACAACATAAAACTCATCAAGAATCGAGGAATTAAGCCATGAAAATGAAGTATTGTAAGCGCTGCCTGCAGCCGGACACAAGACCGGGAATTATTTTTGACGACGAGCAGGTCTGTTTTGCCTGCCGTTATGAGGAGTCAAAGAAAACTATCGACTGGAATCAGAGACATGCTGAACTCCAGGCTTTCGCAGACGAGGCTAAGGCCGAGGCCAAGAAGAGAGGTAATCTCTATGATTGTATCATCGGCGTTTCCGGCGGTAAGGACTCAACCTTCCAGGCTGTATATGCAAAAGAGAGACTCGGGCTCAATCCGCTTCTCATCAACTGTGCTCCCGACGAGATCACAGAGATCGGGCGTAAGAACATCGATAATCTCAACAATCTTGGCTTTGATATCATTTCAATCCGTCCAAACCCTATAGTTGCCAAGAAGCTTGCAAGAAAATCATTCTTTGAGCGTGGCAATCTTGTTGCTGCTTCAGAGTATTGTCTCTGGGCTTCATCCTATATCATGGCTGTTAAGTTCAATATTCCTCTTATTATACAGGGCGAAAATGCAGCCCTTACCCTTGGCGCTGCCAAGAATCAGGAGCCTACCGGAAATGCATTCTCTGTTATGCAGCTTGAGACAATCCGTGGTGCAAGTGTAGACAGCTTCATAGATCTTTCAAACAACATTACAGAGAAAGATCTTTTCCTCTACAAGATTCCTACCGTTGAAGAGATGCAGGAAAAGGGAATCAAGGCCATTTTCCTTCAGTACTATGTACCGGAATGGTCACAGGTTACAAATGCAGATTTTGCTATAGCAAGAGGTCTTACAGGAAGAACCGATGACCTTCACAAGCTTGGAAGATACAGACGTTATACCGCTCTTGACAGCGATCTTCAGATTCCTAACCAGATGATCAAGTACCTCAAGTTTGGTTTTGGTTACGCAACAGATGAGATCTGCTACGATATAAGAGAAGGTCGCTTTAGCCGTGAGGATGGCAAGTGGTACGTAAATGAATACGATGGATTATGCGGTGAGGAATATATCGAAGCCGCATGTAAGTACCTTTCAATCACCAAGGAAGAGTTCTGGGAAGTGGTTGATAAATACGTTAACAGAGACCTCTTCGAGAAGGTTGACGGCAAGTGGAAACCTAAGTTCACAGTTGGAGAAGACTACGAATCATGAAAAATAGTAGTATCAGAAAAAGATGGTACCTATATTTAACAGGAGCACTGCTGGCTATTCAGGCCGCAGTGTTTCTCATATTTAGAGGCGAGAGTTATCCTCAGATTCACGACAATCTAGATCTTTTCATGGCTCATTACGAGATGCTCAAAAAATGGCATCTATGGTTTGCTCATGGGGCCACAGCACCAATTCTTCACGGAGTATCCAGAGACCTCTTCGGCTCAGAATTCACACTCTACAACATCTTTTACATTATACTGCCGGGCTTTTGGGCATACCTTGCAGGCTATTTTGCAAAGATAGCAATTGGTATTGTTTCATTTATGCTTCTGGCAAAAGATATTTATAAATCAAAGTATGAAGAATACAAGCCCATCATTGTTGTGGTTGCAGTGGCATTCTCACTGATCCCGGTTTTCCCGACCTACGGAATAGCCTTTACTTCAGTTCCGCTTATTGTACTTCTTTTGAGAAAGCTATACTTGGCCGGCACAGTAAAAGAACGGATTCCGCTCTATATTGGCGTATTCTTCTACCCGATCCTGTCATATTTCTCCTATCACGGATTCTTTATCCTGGGATATATGGTAATTGCAATAATTATACTGTGGATCAGGGACAAGCGCTTTCCACTCAGTACCTTCGTGTCAATAATCGTTCTCTCAGCAGGGTATATCCTCTTTGAGTACAGGCTCTTCTGGGCAATGCTCTTTAACAACAATACCGTGACCATCAGAACCACCATGGATCACGGCGACCTGACCTTTGGACAGGCTATGGTCACAGCTCTTCAGGAATTTGTAAATGCATCATTCCACTCAGAGGACTCCCATACTTATGTAATCCTCGGTGTTGTATTGGTAGCAATTGTTATTATAAACGCACTTCATGTAAAAAACGGCGAAGCCAAAATGATACTGTCTGACCCTATAAATCTGGTGATGCTCTTTATCATCTTCAATGTGCTGATATTTGGTCTTTACCAGTATGAACCTTTCAGACATCTGTTTGAAGTGCTTTTGCCACCGCTTACAGGCTTTGAGTTCGCCAGAACTGCTTACTTCAACACCTTCCTATGGTATGCCGAGCTCCTTCTTGTATGCATCAGGATGTACGACAGCAGAAAGGATTCACTGAAAATCGCGGCAAATGTGATTGTCACTTTAGCAATCCTGGCAGTAATGTTTGTTCCTCAGGTATACAACGACTTTTACTACACATGCTACAATCAGGCCTACAAGATTATCAAACAGAAAGATACCAGCACTGTAAATTACAATGAATTCTATTCAGCAAAACTGTTTGATAAAATAACAGAAGATATCAATTATGACGGTGAGTGGTCCGCAGCCTACGGAATGCATCCGGCAATCCTTAACTATAACGGAATTGCCTCGGTTGATGGTTATCTTGGTTTCTACTCTCAGGACTACAAAGAGAAATGGACTTCCATTATAGAACCCGCTTTGGAAGGTTCTCCATCCCTTAAGTCCTACTTCGATGGATGGGGTGCACGAGTTTCACTATACTCCGGCTCCGATGAGAACACCTACGCGCCTCTCCGCAACCTTGAGCTAAACGATACAAGGCTTGTCGTAAACATCGATGAACTCAGAAGTATCGACTGCAAGTACATTTTCTCAAGGATTGAGTTCTCCAACGCAGATGAGCTTGGAATCTCACTTGTTGGAACCTACACCGACGAGAGCAGTCCATACACAATCTACTTATATAACACAAACGCGAACTAACTGCACAATAATAGATACTTAAAAAGGCAACCCACATCGCTCCCGGTGTGAATTGCCTTTTATTATTTCTTAATCAACCAATACTACTTACATATCTCGTATGTGTTCCACATATCCTCATTAAAAATATGGTTTTTCTCTGTCATCTTCGTGCTCATAATCAAATTATCTATTGCCGTCTCCTGGCTGTCGTCATCTGCCACATAAAGGATGATCTTCTCAGCTCCCCGTAACTTATCCTCAAGCCTCTCATCCGTAATTATCTGAACATTTTCCTCATCCATGTAAAAGACCTCAGGGTATTCCAGAAGTTCATCCGTAAGCCTCCATACATTGTGCGGAGTAGCCGGGTTAAACATCACAACTGCAATCTGATCACTGTTCTCTTTGGCATAGGCAATCTTAGCAGCATCCTCTCGATATAAAAATAATACATTATCATCTATAACATATCCCTTGATCAAAACAATAACAGCAATAATAGGTAATACGCAAATTGTTATGTATTGATTTAATTTCACCAGATATTTATCCAGTAATACCATCACCACCATGATCATCAGACCATAGATTGGCATCTCATATCTGTTAGAGGCACTTCCCACAAGAAGTGCGGCCTTTGACGTGAGAAGAAAATATATAACCGTGGCCAGTGCTATTATATTAAACTCAGGATGACCTTCATTATCTTCAAGTCTTTTTTTCCTAGGCTTACCAAGTTCCCTGAAGACGAATATTCCCACAAGGATTACAATAACAGCCGCTACAAAAATCAGCAATCCGGAAAACACGAAGTCATTTAACAATCCGGAAAAGAAGCCGATTCGCATCACAGTATTACCAATATCCAACAGACTGGACGTAGCTTCATTTCCTCTGTATCCACCAAACAGATGATGCAGACTTGCCGGATACACCAGAACCGCCAATACCATACTAATAACGCAAGATATTATATATCCTACTGCTTTAGCTCCGTCATTTTTCCAGAAAACCAGCCATATTACGTAAATAAAGCCCACCGGCACAAAGAAAAACAGATAGAAGTACTGTGTCAGGAAACCCAAAAACGAAACAATCATCAATGGTAACAAATAAAACACAGCAAACCTTGGGCCATTAAGTCTACCTATAACTTTTGAGTCAAACTTACCGCTTATCAGGTTTGAATAATAGTTTACCGTCCAGGATTCTCTCGATATCCTCATGATCATGGCAGCATGTATAAGTGCACAAAGAAGAATAAACACGGTAAGCCACGAATACATCCTGATAAAAACTGTGGATGAGATTGTCTGTGGATTAAGTCCCCAGAGACCAAGTATTGTCAATCTCAAATAATAAGGTAATTCCAAGACCTGTAATAATCTGTCAAATACAAAAAATGCCAATACGAAAGCTATCAGGTTTGTTATAAGTCCGGACCACTTGGTAAATTCCAACGGGAAGAACGAACAGACTGTATGAAAGATGTAATAATAAAACGGAGGATGAACATCCCAGCTTTGAACCAGCTTCACCAGCCCATAATTAAATCGTTCAGCAGGTTTTACCGTAAACTCTGAAAGAATTGTCAGTTTATCCTGCCATTCCCTGTCCGGCTGAAAAAGCCCAATACTTCTGTTAGATGAAAAATAGGTATAGTACTCATCCTCATGAAATCCGGCCTTCTGAAAGCAGAAGTACAGATTCAGAGCAAGCGATAAAGCAAGAATTACTAAAACCCCCAAACTTTTAATATCAAAACTAATACTTTTCTTCATCTCCCACTACTACCTCTGTCAAAGTCCCCTGATTTTAGCGTGTAGTTTTCTAATTCCCCTTGGCGTCGTTGATAATACAAGAAGATATGCCTTCTGTTTCCCCGTCAGATACTTGTTTGACGCTATCTTCCCCCTGTTCTTCCTGATATATGCAACCACACTCTGATAGAAGTCATTATTCCCGGTCATCTTTGAAATTGGAATATGAAGCAGATAATCCAGTCTTTGATAATAACCGAATCTCTCCGCCACATCCCTCAGCTCAGGGTAGCGCTCCCTAACCAGTTTTAGTGCCACATCAGAATTTCTTACTATGTCTGTGAATACACTGGGAAAATAGTCTTTGTCTTCCTTTTTCCTCCTGGTATTACTTCCGGTCCGGTAAAATACATGGTAATACTGCTGAGGAAGAATAACCAGCCTGTTCACCTTGCCCAGCATATGGATCATCAGGTAAAAATCCTCGTTAAGCTCACCCTCCGGAAACATCATATCTTCCGTAAAAAACTCTCTCTTCACAAGCTTTGTACAAAAAGAAGCATCCCCGGTATGCATCAAAAGAGTCCTCATATGCTCCGCCGGAGTGATCACAGTTGGTTTCTTTGGCGGAATGGCCACGTCAGGAAGTTTACTCCCATCCTCTGAAATCTCATCCCTGGAAATCTGCACCATATCAGCATCGTATTCCATGGCAGCTTCCATAAGAGTTTTATACATTCTTCTGTCTACAAAGTCATCACTATCTACAAATCCTACGTAATCACCCTTAGAATGTCTTATTCCAAGGTTCCTGGCACTGCTGGATCCTCCGTTTTCCTTGTGAAGCACAGTGACATTTGGATACTTTTCAGATAATTCATCCGCTATCTTGGCTGTATTATCTGTAGATCCGTCATCAACAACTATCACTTCCAAGAGTCCATCAGGATAATCCTGTTCTGCGACAGAAGCAACGCACTTTTCCAAAAGTGACTCTATATTATAAGCCGGTATGATCACTGATACCTTTTTCGTGATCTGTGTCATTTACTCCTCCGCAAATTGATTTTTTGAACCGCTCATTCAAGAACATTTTTCTCGCTCAGGGTTCTCATTATCCCCGGCGCATCAATAACACCCGCTATGCTAATCGGTCCATCAATGCATGGTATGGGCTCATCGCCATTATTAAATTCCTTGCAGAATCTTACAAGCTGCTCAGCGGCATTCTCCGCATTCCATACCTCTTCTATGGTCCGTCTGCCTTCACTGGCCAAAGACTTGATCTCTGTCTCATTTTCAAAAAGCAAAAGAACTTTACTTATCAATTCCTTAAGGCTTCCATCTTGATATGTACAGCCATTAATGCCATCCTCAATCAGAAACGGAACAGCACCAGCCTCTGCAGAAGCCACTACGCAGCATCCACAAGACATTGCCTCATTGACAACTGCCCCCCAGCCCTCAAGGTAATTGCTGGTAAAAAGAAATACATCAGCTCTTTTCATGTATTCCAAAACTTCACCGGGTTTTTTCCCTCCGGAAAGATGAACGCTGCCTGAAAGTCCATATTTATCTATAAGCGCTGACAATTCGTCTTTTTTCCTGCCATCTCCGACAATATCCAGCTCAAAATCATAGCCCTTTTCATTCAGGGCTCTTGCAACTTCCACTGCATATTCCGGATGTTTTAAGTCTATTAGCCTTCCGGCCCATAGAATCCTCACCGGTGCGCCATCAACTTCATTATCATTGCCTATCTGCCCAACGTATTCGGATGCCTTTGCACTACCACCCTCCGGAAAATAGCCCCATTTCAGCATCTTGCCCGGATATGCATGTATCAGAGCAAAGTCAGACGCCACATAAGCCCCGGCGCAGAGAAGATATACCGGCTTATTTCTGTACCTTATGTGCTCCTTATATTTGTGGATAAGCCCGTTGGGACTTATAAATTTCCACTGTCCTTCCCTGTAGATACGCTCGCTGACTCTGAAAGAAAGCTTTCCGGAGGAAAGCCTTTTGGTTTCAAGATCCTCTATGCTGCCTTCCGTCCATCCAAAAATAGTTACGTCGCTATCAAGGATCAGATTCGCGCACGTTTCTTTATCCTCATAGAAAAGAGACACAAAAGGATACTCCGTCACATCCACAGCCCATCCCATTTCAATTCTTTTCTGTTCCATTGGCATGGTCTGAATAAAGTGAAACTCCACATCCTTTATGGTGCTCATGGCGCGACAGAAAGGAAGCTGATGATGATTTATGTAGTTGGAAACAAAGGTAATAACCATTGCAACCTCTTGATATTTTATTCCAAACCAGCAATACTGCTGTATATCTCTAAAAGTCTCTTGTAATTCGTATCCGGATCATGTGTGATAAGAGCCCTTTTTCTGGCATTGTCACCAAAAACTCCCGCAATCACCGGTTCATCAAAAATCTGGAGGATTCCATCAGAAAGGCCGTCAACGCTAGCCCTTTCAAACATAACGCACTCTTTATCTGCCTGAGCAAGGCTTGGAATTCCGCCTACATTTGCGGCAACCACCGGCATTCCAAGAAGCATCGCCTCGCATAAACTGTTGGGTGAATTCTCAACAATTGATGGGCATACAAAAACATTGCTCTTTAAGAATCTCTCCTTCATCTGCGTATCACTCAAGGTTCCCAGCATGGTCACCTTCTTCTTGAGTTTATTCTTGAAAAGAAGGGTCTTTAAGTATTTGCCGTAAGCGCTGGCCCGCATGAAATACGGATATTTACTGTTGCCCTTGCCAATTATATTGTTACCCGCAACATAAAGATGAGCATCAGGATACTTCTCAAGTATCTTGGGCATTGCCTGAATCATGAAATGGAATCCTTTAAGCGGATAGTCTCCCTGAGAAAGAAATATAGAGTGAGGCTCAACAGCCGAACTATCCCATTTATCCTCGTAGAAACATGGTCTCATGGTCTCGTTCATATGATAATACCTGGCATCAGGATTTATCTCAGAAATCACAGACTTATCAAAAGCTGTTCTTCCGGTTATATTACCTGTAAGCAGGACAGCTTCTCTCTCATGTTCTGCCCTAACTTTGTACTTTTCCTGTTGCTGAAGAATAGTATCGTTTTTTAGTCGGTCTCTAAAGGTTGTTGTCTGTTGTACTTCCAATGGCAGTTCCGCCAAATATCCTTCTGCAATTTTGCAGCAAAGTCCCTGAATACCAAGAAGGGATCTGGAAGAATTGCCAAATGCCCTGAGCATAGCCAGAGAATGTGGAAATTCCGCGCCAAAAATATGTAGTACATCCGGCTTAAAATCGTCCAAAATAACATGAAACCTGTTTTCTACAGTTCCATCATATACTTCAGGGTGCTCTAAATCCTCGCTAAATCCATAGTAGGTAATTCCATCTATAACCTCACTGGAAGTGGTAATTTCCCCCTGGGCCGGAAAGCATATTCCAAGTTCTATTTTTTTATCCGCCTCGTTCTGCCCGGCAATCCTTTCAAGACATCCGGTGAGCCACCCCTCCCTTACAGAAAAGGGCAGATCATGTGCCTTTGCATAGGCAGGAAGCATGATATTGCAAAGCCATAAAACTCTCAAGATCATTTCTCCTTATTCTTACCTTTGGCGCTATACAGTGCGCTTTTCAGTCCATTATACATACCAGCCGTTAATTTATTAGACGCCAGCGCTGTCCTGAAATTTGCCAACGTAATAAACCTGATAAAATCATACTTTCTGACTTTAGAAGCCGGAAGATACATTTTAATAATCTCTTTCCGCTCCTGCTCAGATATCTTTTTATTCTGATCCGAAAAGCCACCACCCTCATAGTTGGCAATTATAAGAGGCATGTAACAGGTAACGGCTTTCTCTTTGTAAAAACATCTCAGAAACTGCTCATAATCTGCTCTGACCTTGTATTTAAGTTCAAATGGGTTTTTGTATACAAGCCTCTCATCATAGAAACAAGCCTGATGTGAAGGCACATTCCTATAGCAGGCAAAGTCATCAATTTTTGGATTGGATGCTATCCTGTTGCCGGTTATGCTGTCAAAAATGTCTCCGTAGAAAATGGTCGGAAGTGTAGTACCCTCTCGTGCATTCCTGCTGCTGATAATATCATGTATCTTCTTGAGCACATCCTTGCCCGCAAAGGTATCTCCGCAGTTTAAAAAGAAAATGTAAGCCGGGCTCTCTCCGGCCTTCAGAAGTTTAACTTCGTCCTGGCTAACATATGAGTCGTCCTTGGCCCTCTCAGAGGTGATTCTGCTGTTAAGCTGAGCCGTAGCAATGTTCATAGCATGATAGATGCCATTGTCACAGCTCTCCATCAGAGTTATGACCTTTTCATCAGCATCTCCCACTGTACCAACTTCATATTTCTTTTTGAGCTTATCCATTGAACCGTCAGTCGACATACCATCCTTAATAAAAATCCGATAGTTAGAGTATGTCTGCGAAAGGACGCTCTCCAGCGTGTCAAAAAGCTTATCGCCTGCATTGTATGAAACTATTATTATTGTAAAAAAAGGCTTTTTCATAACCGATTCCTCTAATAGTAGCCTCTCTCAGAAAGTGTAAGCGGCAGATCATGGAATAAAAACGTTTGATATGGTAAAATCCTGACTCCGTCAGCTGATGCTCCTCTCATATAAAGCGCAAAGTACCCCAGAGAAAATGCTATAGCAATAGCAGTTGCTATCTTTCTTTTCTTCTCATCTTTAATACCCTTAATCAGATAAGGAACAAACAGGATCTGTGTAACTGTCAGGTAATATCCAATCCTCGAAATAACCGGAAGAAATGATCCGAATACATACAAGACCAGTCCCATAAGATTACAAATAAAATAAAACTCTCCGGTTCTGTCGCCTTTGATACAGTCCCGATACATCCACAGAGAAAACGCAAGGACCAAAAGGCACCTAAGTATATTGGCAGTACTGGTCCCTCCGGTCAGATACTCAGTATCCTTATAGGATGGGTAAAGATATATTACTATCTTCAAATACAGATCCTTCAAAAACAGGCAGGAAATACCTCCCGTCAAAAGGAGAGCATACATCCATTTCTTCCACTGCATCTGGGCCAGCACATATAGCACAAGTATCACCAGAAGCGACTTATGAAAAAGAGAACCAACAATCACCAGCAGTACAAATCTGGGCCAGTCTTTTTTGATAACATACTTTATTGAATAAAGTGCCATAGAAAGCGCCAGATAATATCTTACTGTACTCAGCGACTGGAAATATAATCCCAGGAGCATAAAGAGAATAAAGCTCAAAGAAAACCAGCGACTCTGATCATAAATCCCCTTCATAAAAAAAGCTATGGTCGCAAAAGAAAAAACAGCAAATACAAGCAGATAATTCTCAAATCCGCATAAATAATAGATCAGATAAGTAAGCCCGTTAAATCCGGCTTCCGTAGGCACATATGCTCTGCTGTAAACAAGATGCATGAACTCAACATACTTAAGGTAGTCATTTCCTACATTCAAACGAAGCGCTGACACAGCAAACAAAAGAGTAAAAATGATAAGGTAGGCAATAAGACTAAGGAGCTGCTTTCTTGTAATGCCTCGCCACAAAATCACCCCTTTACTGCCCTCATATGGAGTTGTCGTATTCTTTACCTGAAGAGCCAGTAGTATTACCACCACTGTCAGAGATAAGTAAACCACCATATTCTATGTAATCCTCACGCCTTAAGTCCCGATATGTCAAATCAAAGGCTCTTTCCATGCTTAATTCCCTTGTTAAGAGTCCTCAATGCTTTCACTAATCCATATTCACTACACATCTCATTCCGGTTCTTAAATAGGAAACGAAATCCCCAAACAGGTGCCATCTTTCCATAAAGAAAATGGTACAGCACCCCCCTGTCAAAGAAGAATTTCTCATTGTATCCTTTAAACCAAGTGGATTCGCCCTTGGTCTCATGTCCGATAGCCACATCCGTCCTGTATATTGAAAGTCCGCTCTTTAAACAGTCATGCAAAAACAGCGAATCTTCACCGTTCATATATGGCGCTCCACCACCAAACAGAAGGGAATACTTAACCCCGCTGTCAATCAGCCTGGCTCTTCTTGCACAAATGGCATATGCAGGGTATCTTCCGTAGTTATACCAGGAAACCCTGGCAAAATCCGTATTCCAGTAGGTTTCCCTTCCAGACTGGGCCTTAACATTAAAAAGCAGCATATCTGCCTCAGGATGCCTGTCAAATTCCTCCAGTACCAGCTCAGGATAACCATCGTCATAGACAATATCATCGTCACCAAACTGTATGATCTCGACTTCGCAATCTGAATTCTCCAGCGCTGTATTTCTGGATAATCCCACACCCTTATCAGGGCTCTTTATGACCTTAATGCTATGCTCGCCATATTCAAAGTTTTCTACAGAATAACCGGTAAAACTCATCCTGCTTCTGGCATCTTCCGATAATACCTGATCCACCAGACAGGCGTCTGACTGAATATTCATTAACCTAACCAGCTCAATCGGATCCTTATCCACTGCGGATATCAAAATCTGAAGTCTCTTAGCCTTCATCTCTTTTCCCATCATTCTAAATACTCTATCAAAGTCACATCAGAATTATTTCTTTGTGTTAAGGCCGTAATATCTGCGAAGAAATCTTGAGGATGCTCTCACAAGTACCAATCCCAATACCGGACATTCATGCTTTTTAAGCTGCGCGATAATATGCTCGGCCATAGCTCCTCTTCTCTTTCCGTAAGGAACGCAGAGGATTACACCATCGCAGGTGCCGATTTTTCTGTAGTTATCAAGGACGCTGCCCGGAACAGCCAGCGGAATAAGCTTGGTCTTCTCACTGTTGTCACTTCCAAGAAGGCTCTTAAGCTTTTCTGCATCCTTCTCGGAAATTTCAGCATTCTCAATGCTGTCCGCCGAAATCACAACAACCTCGCCTGCGCCGCTTACGATCTTGTTATATGCTGCAACAAGCTCATTCCTAAAGAAGCTGTCCTTTTCCTCTCCTGCAAACAATACCCCAAGAACCGGCAGCTTATATCTCTTCTCGCAGTCCTCAGGAACATATACTGCATCATCAACTGCATCAATAATAAGAAGTACAAAAAGAGCCAAAAGAGCTCCCATACAAGCTCCAAATACCGTTGCAACAATGCTTCTGTCCGTATATGTATCAAGCTTTGCCGCTTCAACTCCAAGTCTTTTTATTGAATCAAAGGCAGAATTCCTGGATCCGTAGCTCTCCAGGGAGCTTACCGTAGCCTTGAGGATTGCATCAGAAAGCTCCTTTTTGCCACTTGTCACAGTAACCACCATGACTCTTACATCTGAAGGGATATCAAGATCTATTGCAGAAACAAGATCATCCCTTGTGATAAAGAAAGATCCGTCACCTGAAACATCTTCATCAATGACCTTTATTCCTTCCGCAGCCAGATCATCGATAATGGGGCCAAGAACATCATCTGTGGTCTTAAGCTGATTATTCCAAGTGTAGGCATTGTAATAATCAACCAACGTCCCCTTGTTCTCATCATAGGCAAAGCTTATGTAGAGCTTGGCATTGGCGCTATAGGTCTTAGCCGGGCCGAAGGTCACCGTGACCAGCGTATATATACCGGCACATATAACAGCTCCTATGACCGCAGCCAAAGGTATTATCCATATTTTCCCCAACAATCTAAGGTAGAAGCTCCGCAGATTTACCGCTTCTTCCATGTGTCCCTTGCTACTTCTCTCCATACTTCTCTCCGTAAAGAATCCAACTTTGGATCACTAATTAGTTCTTCTGCGCTGTAACCTGATTCTCTTCAACTCCCTCTGTGCTGTCAGGAGTAAACAGTATCTTAAGAGTCAAAAGCATAAGCTTAATATCAAGCCAGATTGTGTAGTTCTCTATATATGTAAGGTCAAGTTTGAGCTTATCATAAGGTGTTGTGTTGTACTTGCCATAAACCTGCGCATATCCGGCAAGTCCGGCTTTAACCTTCATTCTGAAGGCAAACTCCGGCATTTCCGCAAGATACTGATCAATGATCTCAGGTCTCTCCGGTCTTGGTCCGATAAACGACATATCACCCACAAGAATGTTAAAGAGCTGTGGAAGCTCGTCAATTCTGCATTTTCTGATAAACTTACCGATAGGAGTTATCCTGGAGTCGTTCTTGGAAGCAAGTCTTGCCACGCCATCTTTCTCAGCATCTACACGCATGCTTCTAAACTTCATTATCATAAACTCTTTTCTGCCGATAGTGCATCTGACCTGCTTGTACAAAACAGGGCCGCCGTCGTAAAGCTTCACAACTATTGCAGTCACCAGCATGATCGGCGAAAAGACTATTATAGCTAAAAGAGATACTATAATATCAATAAGTCTCTTGATAGCTCTTTTCTCAATCTTGATCGCATATTCTCTGATAAGAAGAACCGGTGTGTCAAAGAGATGAAGCTCATCAGAGCCCTTTAAAAGAACATCTGTTATCTTTGGCATCACGTATATTCTGATATTCCTGCCATAACAATACTTAACAAGTCCGTTTCTGAATTCACTTGGAACGTCCCAGATAATGACTCCGTCATAGTCTCCAAGGCATTCCTGCCTTACCTTCTCAATTCCCTCAGAGATATTCACGGTCTTGGCAATATGATATTTGTCTTTTCTTGAGTTAAACTTATTGATAATGTCCTCAACAGAATAGACTCCGCTTATAAGAAGCAGCTCTCTTGGCTTGAATATCGCCATATAGATTGCATTGGTGATATGTGCCCATAGAAAAGAGATTGCCAGCTCAATAAGAAACACCTCAAAGATAGGCAGCACCGGCACCAGCCAGTTTCTCAAAAGCGAAATCTGGAAATAAGAGATCACATTTACCATGATAAGGGCAAAAATCTGTGAAAAGAACACCTCCATAGACTTCAGATATCCAATCTTAAGTCCCCCGTAGGTGTTTGAGAAAAACAAAAGTAAAATAAAATAAATAGCCAGTATCAGCAAGTGTCCACGGAAATACAGCTTAAGACCATTACCAAGATAGTAACCATCCTGGCTGATACGCTCAGCGGATACCAATGGATAATAGGTTCTAAACCAAAAGAATGCATACACGGCGGTCTGCATTGAAAGCCCTATGAACCCCAGCAGTAAAACCAAAATTCTTTTTACTGACTCAACATGCTTCATATGTTAATTCCCCTTTAACAAAACTCAAATTCTCCTGAGTGTAGCCCTTACGGCCCACCCAATAAAATAAAAAATCGATTCAAAAACCGAAAGATCCGCAATATTCCTGTACAAAAACCAAATTCGCTCAATGGCAACCAGCTTGTTGGATGAAAGAGATTTCCTGGGCCTTCTGTAAATTGCCAGATTCTCATCCAGGCCATATGCAATATATCCGCTTTTAAGAATTCTCCACCAGGTGGCCGTGTCCTCACTTGGCACCTGTGGCATATGGATGATCTCCTTACCTATCCTGTCAATGTCAAACATTACCGTTGAAGTAAATATAACGGTTCTCGAAAGAGCCTGCCTGAAATTCAGCTTGGCCGGCGCCTTCACAATCCTTCCTGTGGGCTGAGCCTGCTCATCACCAAACTCATAAGAGTGAAAAGAAAACTCGGCCTGCTTCTCTTCCATGAAACGAACCTGCTTCTCCAGTTTATCCGCTTTCCAGATGTCATCGGCATCAAGAAAAGCTATGTACTGCCCAGCTGCCGCATCAATTCCGCTATTTCTGGCAGCGGCCGCGCCTTCATTCCTGCTTTTTTTGATGAGTCTGATGCGCTTGCCCTGAGATTTGATGATGTCCTCTATAACTTCTGCACTGCCGTCTATCGATGCATCGTCCACCAGAATCAGCTCCCAGTCCTTGTAGGTCTGGGCGTCCACCATCTCAATCGTCTGGGCGATATATTTAGCTGCATTATAAACCGGAACAATAATGCTGACCATTAATTTCCCCTTCGAATCTCCTCCGAGATTATTGATTTTAACGCATAGTAGCGCAATCCTACCAAATATTTTACACTTTTTGTCCCATTATTTCCACTGTAACCTATATTCCATAGGACTTACGCCCTCTATCTGTTTGAAGATCCTTGAAAAATAATATAGTGGAGAAATACCGCAGGCATTCCCGATTTCTTCCACTGTTTCATCGGTGAACCTGAGCATCTGCTTGGCATGGGTTATTCTGGTGACAAGAAGGTAGTTTATTATGGATGTTCCGAACTGCTCCTTAAAATTCCTGGATAGAGTGTATTTATTCACCAGGAATATGTCTGCAAGCATATCAAGTGTTATCTTTTCCTGGTAGTGAATATCAATATAATCCTTCAGAGCGAATACGTTTTTTGAATCAGAGCTAACAGGGATAACTTCCGGATTCCAGCTAAAACTCATGAGGAAGGTTATTAGCCTCGACAGCTGTTCATTTATCCTGATGTCCTTTATGTAGTCAGAGGATCTGGCTATGGCATTTATATCCTTCCAGATCTGCTCAGCCTCAACCACGCTCTCCGGGTGAAAAACAGGCTGCCCCCCTCTCTCAACATACTTAAGATAAATAGGCAGAACTGCCTCGCCATTAAAATGGATCCACTCCAAAGTCCACAAATTCTCCGAAGTTCTGTGGAAATACGGCGTCTTGCAGCTGATAAACACACAGTCTCCGCTGCGAACCGCATATTCTTTTCCATCATAATCAAGGATTCCTTCCCCATCCTTAACATAGAAGAATAGAAAGGAATCAAGATTCTGTCTTTTACTGGTGTGAGTTTTTGTAGCCTGAAGACTTCCTATTTCCTGCAAATGCATGAGATTTGATCTGGCGAACTCCGATGGAGTATAAAGCATTCTGTCAGATGAAACAAATTCGCCTTTAAAATAGTGTTTTTCCATATATTTACCTTCCTTAAGTACCATGATAATTGGTTTTCAGTTCATGTCAAGATAATGCAAATCAAAATCAAGAAAGTGAATGGAAAAGCGAAAATTCAGCAAATATAATTAGTTAGAAACATGCAAATGAAACCAATTCACTAAATTATTGAGAGGTTATTATATGGCTAAAAAAGCACTTATTACAGGTATTACAGGACAGGACGGTTCATACCTTGCAGAGTTCCTTCTTGAGAAAGGTTATGACGTGCACGGTATTATCAGACGTTCTTCTGTAGACTACAGAGAGAGAATTGCCCATCTTGAGGGACATCCTAATTTCCACCTTCACTACGGTGATCTTGGAGATTCCATGAGCATCCTTGGCGTTGTCGGCAAGGTTCGCCCGGATGAGATCTATAACCTTGCAGCTCAATCACATGTTCAGGTATCCTTTGATTCACCTGAGTTCACTGCTGATGTTGACGCTACAGGCGTTTTGAGAGTCCTTGAGGCAGTTCGTCAGTGCGGACTTGCTGATACATGCCGAATTTACCAGGCTTCTACTTCAGAGCTTTACGGTAAGGTTGAGGAAGTTCCTCAGAGCGAGAAGACTCCATTCCACCCATACAGCCCATATGCTGTTGCCAAACTCTATGGTTACTGGATCATCAAAGAGTATCGTGAAGCCTACAATATGTTCTGCTGCTCAGGTATTCTTTTCAACCATGAGTCAGAGAGACGTGGAGAGACCTTCGTTACACGTAAAATTACTCTTGCTGCTTCAAGAATTGCACAGGGCAAGCAGGATAAGCTCTATCTCGGAAACCTTTCATCACTTCGTGACTGGGGATATGCCAAGGACTATGTTGAGTGTATGTGGCTGATCCTTCAGAACGACAAGCCTGAAGACTTCGTTATCGCAACAGGTGTTCAGCACTCTGTTCGTGAGTTTGCTCAGCTTGCTTTCCACTATGCAGGAATTGAACTTGAGTTCAAGGGTGAAGGCGCTGACGAAAAGGGTTATGACAAGGCTACAGGCAAGGTACTTGTCGAAGTATCTCCTGACTTCTACAGACCTACAGACGTTGTAAACCTTCTTGGCGATCCTACCAAGGCAAAAGAGAAGCTCCACTGGAATCCACAGACAACTTCCTTCGAGGATCTTGTAAGAATCATGGTTGAGCATGATATGAAGAAGGTTGCTGTTGAAAGAGCCAACGAGCACGTTAAGTTTAACCTTGCTGAGTTCCTTGAAAAAGGTATCGATAAGTAATTAGAGTTTTGGAGGCACCATAAATGGAAAAGAATTCCAAGATATATGTTGCAGGCCACAGAGGAATGGTTGGTTCTGCAATAGTCAGAGAACTAAATAAGCAGGGATATAACAATATAATTACAAGAACTCACAAAGAGCTCGACCTCTGTCGTC
>JAEEGL015261454.1_pt1 | contig 33577 bp, 20 predicted proteins | sample 9134231 | NCBI WGS metagenome assembly JAEEGL01 (sample SAMN16246548, study PRJNA631951) | gut metagenome | biome: gut microbiome; feature: rumen; material: fiber-attached | host: Bos | place: Iran: Karaj | collected 2018-10 | reverse complement strand
TGCTGCTTTCACAAAATCCACAAATAGCGGATGTGGTTTTATCACCCTGCTTTGATATTCTGGATGGAATTGAGCGGCAACAAACCAGCGATGCGACGGAATTTCCACAATTTCCACCAACGAAGTTTCGGGATTGAAGCCCGTGGCAACCATTCCTGCTTGTTCAAATTCGTGTAAATAATTGTTATTGAACTCGTAACGGTGACGATGACGCTCAACAATATGTTCCTCGCCGTATATTTTGTAAGCCCGAGAATCTTTTTTCAACGTACAAGGATATCCGCCGAGCCGCATAGTTCCGCCCATCTGTGTAATGTTTTTCTGACTTTCCATTATGTCAATCACAGGATGCGGCGTGTTGGGGTTCATTTCGGTAGAATGAGCATCGTGGTAACCAAGCACGTTGCGGGCGAATTCTATCACGGCGCACTGCATTCCCAAGCAGATTCCCAAGAATGGAATATCATTCTCGCGTGCAAAACGGATAGCCTCGAATTTCCCTTCAATGCCTCGATTGCCGAATCCAGGAGCAACCAATATTCCCGAACACCCAGCCAATTCATGGGCTACATTTTCTGCCGTAAGTTGTTCTGACTGAACTAATTTCACGTGGACTTTGCACTCGTGTACCGCGCCAGCGTGGATAAATGATTCCAAAATCGACTTGTATGCGTCGGGCAATTCCACATATTTCCCCACAAGGGCAATCTGCACCTCGTGTTTTGGATTGTAGAGCTTCTGCAAGAACGTACGCCATGGAACCATCGGTGGCTTTTCGCCCACTTCCATTCCAAATTTCCTAAGAATGGTTTCGTCAAGATTTTGTTCTGCCATTGCAATTGGCACTTGATAAATAGTTTTTTGGTCTATTGACTGTACCACCGAATCTAAATCAACATTGCAGAACTGGCCAACTTTTCGGCGAAGTTCCGTTGAAAGTTCGTGCTCGGTGCGAAGCACGAGTATATCGGGCTGAACACCAGCTTGTTGCAATTGTTTTACCGAGTGTTGCGTCGGTTTTGTCTTCAATTCCTGGCTCGCTTCCAAAAACGGCACAAGCGTAAGATGCACGAACAGACATTCGTGTTCCATTTCCCATTTCATTTGTCGAATTGCTTCGATAAATGGCAATGATTCTATGTCGCCCACCGTTCCGCCGATTTCGGTAATCACAAAATCGTAACCTTTATGACCGATGATTTGAATGTCTTGCTTGATTTCGTCGGTAATGTGAGGAATAATCTGTACCGTTTTCCCAAGAAAATCACCACGACGTTCTTTTTCAATCACATTACGATAAATTCTTCCTGTGGTGATGTTGTTTGCCTGCGTAGTCTCGTGGTCGAGAAACCGCTCGTAATGTCCCAAATCCAAGTCAGTTTCGGCTCCATCAATTGTCACGTAACACTCTCCGTGTTCGTATGGATTGAGCGTTCCCGGGTCAATGTTCAGATAGGGGTCGAGTTTCTGGATTGTGACTTTATAGCCACGAGCTTGCAATAATTTACCGATTGACGACGAAATAATTCCTTTTCCCAAACCTGAAACCACGCCGCCTGTTACAAATATATATTTTGTGTGAGCCACGACAAATACAATTAAATGTTAAACATCGTCAAGCAATTTACTTGCTTTCTATATGCAAAACAACAAATATTTCTTTCAAATTAAAAGTAATTAGAAAGAAAAAGTTTATAAATGTAATAAATTACGAGTTTTTCGTATAAAAACGTAACGAAACGTATTCATTATACATTAGGGGAGATTCGTTGCTAATTATTTCTTATACTCGTTTCGATACAGTATCCACGCTATGATGAAGAAAATTGCTGTTTGAATCCACAAACCAATGAGTTCGGGACGGACATCTTCCAACAACGCGCCCATTTCGGTAATTCGTACAAAACCGTTTACCCCAAATGTTGATGGGAATGCGTAGGAAAGAGCTTTCCATACTGCTGGAATTGACGAACTTGGCCACGAAATACCTGTCATAAATAGCATCGGAATCGACATAAATACAAACAGTACGATAAACGATTCTCGGTCTTTGGCGAATGTTGAAATAATGATGCTGAAGAATATGCATGCAAGAACATACGGAAACAAAAATGCTATCATTTCTTGCCATTGCCAAATATGAATAAGTCCGAACAAATGGGGAATAACACATACCAAATAGGCAGTAACAATTGCATACACGCACATATACACACCTGTTTTTCCGAGCAAAATTGTCAAAGGTTTTTTATCTTGTAAATGCTCTATGGCAATTCCCTTTCTGCGTTTTTCCTCCTCGTCGCCCATCAACATTCCTATGCCTAAAACCAATGTCTGTTGGATAATCATTATCAGCACGGCGGGAATCAGGAATGTGGCAAACCCGCTTTGTGTATTGAACATTGGCACATATTTATATTTGATGGGATATGCGAAAGTTTCCGCTTGTTCTTTGGTTGCGCCCACAAGTCGCTGGGCCTTAATGTCTTGATTCATTGAAAGCGAAACTTCAGTGCAGGAACTGAGGACAGCTTTGTAGTACAAAAGTCCGCTCATGTCGCTGTACAGTTCCACAACAGATTGTTTTCCTTCCAAAAGATTCTTTTGAAATTCGGCTGGAACGTAGATAAGACAATATGCCTTGTGTTCGCGAATCAATTCCTGCGCTTCCTGCATATCAGCACAATGGGCAATGATTTTTATGTCGGCGCTTGCGTCAACATTGCGGAGAAATTCTCGGCTCAATGATGTTTTACAATTATCAATTGTGATTGCGGGAACCTCCTTAACTGCTTCATTATTATAAAGATATGCATATAATAGCGGGTACAAAAGTGGAACAATAAAGAAGAACACCAGCACGCCTTCGTCTTTCAACACACGTACAAGTTCGTTCCGCCAAACATCCAATATGTTAAGAAACCATTTCATTGTCTTAAATTTGATAGTGATATTCCAACAGGAATTTCTTTAATCGTCGCATAACAACGATAGGCAACAACAAAAATGCGCACAACAATGCGTAATAAACCCACGTGTATCCGAACGAACGGCCGTTGAGAGCTTGGTCAACGTAAATAAGGAAATAGTAACGCATTGGGAATAAGTACGAAATACCTTGTAGTGCTGGTGGAAATGCCATTTTAGGAAACGAGAATCCGCTGATAGGAATTGACAGCACTCCCCAAAGCGTTGCCAAACTCAATGCCCATCGAAGCGACGGAACAGCTCCACATAGAAATACGGCAAATGCTTGACTTACAACCACAAGCGTCGCCATAAGAATTACCATCGGCAAAAGACCGCTGTGCAACGGGAAATGCAAGTATCCATAAAGCAATACAAGATATGCGAATCCCATCAAAAACCAAACTATGAATTGTGGCAAAAGTTTACCAAATATTGCCAAATAAATGTCGTTGTTGGTTATTGCAAGCCATTCTTTCGATGTTTCTTCCTTCAATTCTGAATAAATGGAGAAAATCGTTACTTGCAAAATCAACAAACTCAAGATAGCCGGCAATAGTGAATTTGACAAGTAGATTGAATAATTCAGCGACGGATTGTTGATAGCGTGCATTTCCATCTTTATTGGTTGCAACATGGCCATAGCCTGCGATTCGGTGTATCCTTTCGCATACAAAGTGCTTCGTGTGATTGCCCCTGACGCATATTCCGACATCATTTTCATATCACGGTATTCCAACGATGCTGGAATTAAAAATGAGGCGGACGTGTAAAACGAGATTGTTGGTTGTTTGCTTGCCAACGCCAACTGCGTTGTTCCTTGGGGAATATAGTAAACCGCATAGATTTTTCCTTGCTGCATAGCCTTGCGGGCTTCGGCAAAATTGCTGTATTGCTCCACAATTTTTGATTGTTGAAATGCGTCAAGGTTGCGGATAAGTTGTCGTGTGACCGCCGTGTTGTCCTCATCAACCACACCGATTGGCAAATCGTTGGGAAGTCCTTCGTCCATCAACGTGGTGAAGAAAATATAGGCAAACAACGGAGCCAGAATCATACTGAATAAATACAGCGGACGGCTCGTCAGTCGGAACAGCTCACGTTTCGCAACGGATAATATCATGCGGATTTTTTGCATGTTCTGTTATTTGTTTTCGTTGATTTTGTATAAAACAGTCATTCCTGGACGAAGTCCTTCCACATCGTTTTTAGGAGTGGCACGAACCTCAAACGTTTTTAAATCGTATTGACCTGTTTGTTTTGTTGATTTCCAAGCGGCATAGTCGCCCAAATCCTTCATATAATCAATTCTCATTATAGCAGACGTGTCCAACGCGGGAATGTATGCCTCGAACTCTGTTCCGATTCGCATTTGTTGCAGATAGTCTTCACGGACGTTGAATGTTGTCCACATATCGTTCATCATTGCAACCGACATAATTGGCGCACCCGTGCCGACCAACTCGCCAATGTGTGGGTATATTTCGGTGATTTCGCCGTCGGCGTAAGCGGTAAGAATCGTTTCGTTTATGTAGGAATTTACTTCTGCAACAACCCCCTCAGCTTGTTTTACTTGTGCGGCAGCCATTTCTTTGTCTTCTTCCTGAGCACCTTTCACAGCCATACTGTATTGGGCGTGGGCGGCTTTTTCAGTGGAAACGGCAGCATCATATTGTGCTTTCACTTCATCGTATTTTTGTGCACTCACAACGCCTTCTTTATACAGGTTGTTGATACGGTTAAACGATTTTTCGGTGATTTCCTTGCCTGTTTTCGCTTTTTGCCACATTTCGTAGGCTGCTTGAATCTGTTCACGGCGTGCTCCTTTCTCAGCTTTTGTGTTCTGAGCTTCGGCAGCTGTTTTCACAGCTTCAGCCTGTGCCATTTTAGCTTCAACTTCGGGAGCCTCGATAATCGCAAGCGTGTCGCCGGCTTTCACCTTTTGACCTTCGTGTACGCGGATTTCCATAAGTCGTCCGGGAACCTTGCTCGAAACTCGATATTCGTTTGCTTCGGCTTGTCCTTGAATAATCTCGTCGGTTTTGCCGAAAGTTAAAATTCCGACTACACATACCACACCAAGTATTACGACCAATACTGCCAATGCCGCAATCGTGTTTACTGTTTGTTGTCTGTCTGTTGCCATAATTATTCCGTTTTACTATTTTAATTTTATAAATATGTGGCTTCGACAAGCTCAGCCACCATTAATTCTCAATTATTTATTTAACATTCCCGTTGCTTTTTGAAGATAGATTTTGGCCATAATCCAGTCGATTTTTGAGTCAATGTATTCCGAGTTCGCCTGTAACCAAGCGGTTTGAGCCTCGGTTAATCCCGATGAAGGAATCACGCCTTCCTCGAAACCGAGCGTCGCCATACGGAGATTTTCTTCCGCATCGCTCATCTTTTCCTCCATCATTTTCACACGGGATTTTGCTTCTTCAATTTGTCTTTCATATTGATTAACTTGAAGCATAATCTTTTCCGTTGCGTCGTCTAATTTATATTGTGCGATTTTCTCATCGGCTTTTGCTTTGCGAATCTTGTTGTATCCTTCGCCCCATTGCAGAATAGGAATTTTTGCAACAACGCCCACATTCCAGAATCCGTCGAATTCGTTTTGGAAACCATCGGGGCAGGATGGATTTGTCACAACGTAGTTGCCGAACGCCGCAACAGTTGGCAAATAATCGGAACGGGTAAGGTTCACGTTTTGTTTGTAGATTTCTGTTGCCAAAGAAAGGCTTTTCAGTTCGGGACGATTTTCTATAATGTCGGCTTCGGTGTATTGGAGCGGTTCTTCTGAAACGAGAACTTCTTCCAGCGTTTCATCGGCAAGCATCAGGTCGGTGTTGATGTCGAGACCACAATGTTGGCACAACAACATTTTCGACAACGCCAAACCGTTTTGAACCTTCAACAACGTTGTTTCAGCTTGATTCAGTTTTACTTTTACCGCAAGTTTGTCTGATGCGGTTGCCACGCCTTCGCCAGCCATTTTTTCCACATTGTCGGACATTGTGTGAAGCAATTCCACGTATTTCTCTGTCAGTTTCAATTTGTTGGCAAGCGAAACGATTTGCCAATATAATTTATCGGTTTCAATAATGGTTTCTTGTTCTTCGGTGCTGTATTTCGTCGCTTCCAATTCTTGTTTTGCCTTTGCCAACTTATTGTATGTGACTATTTTACCGCCAAGAAACAGTGGTTCTTCAACCGAAATCATACCAGCGAAAATGTTTCGGGTGTCAAGTTGGAAGCCATCGGCTATGTTGCCGCCCAATTCGTTAAGGCTTGCCACTGTTGGGCTGAGCGATGCGTTTATGTCGGTTGTTTGCAGTTGTTGCAACATTTGTTGGACAGTTGGGCTGTTGGCGATAAGGTTTGCCAACGCTGGGTCTGCGGCAGGGTTAGCCATGATTTGTTGAACCGTGGTTGCCGCATTTTGTTGCATTTGCGCAAGCGAGCCTCCCAATTGTTGTCCCATGGCAGTACCCATATTGCGGAGCGCGTTGTCCTGCTCATCGCTTAATAATTTGATTTCCGCGTCGCTATATACGTATGCGCCCGAAACAGAAACCTTTGGAAGATAGTTTGCGAACGCGGCTTTTTTGTCATATCCCGCTTTGTTGATTTCCTCTTGGGCAATTTTTAATTTTTTGTTGTTTTCAAGAGCGAAATTTCTGCAATCTTCAAGATTTACCTGCATTCTAATGGAATTGTTCGTAACAGGACGAGCTGTTTCGGAATTTTGTTGCAGTTTAGCCGAAACTACGCTTGAATACGAAATCTCACCATTTTTATTGGTTTGTTTCAAACGGAAATATAGCGTGTTAGCGTCTTTTAGATTGCAAATCCACGTGTATTCATAGTCATTTTTTTCGTTTTTCGGAACGGTTGCGATTTCAGAGAAATTTGTGCCGTTGGTTGAAACTTCAAGTGTAAAATTATCAATGTTTGTCGATGTCCAATGGAAATAAAACGTTCTTTCTCCGTTGCCGTTCGAAACTGTGAAAATATTGTCAAGAGGAGAGTTTTGTTGTGCTATCGATGAAATTGCCGTGAAGATTGTGAGAAGAATTACGGCAGCAACCCGTTTCATTGTCTTTGATTCCATACTTCGTTTGTTTTCTTAAACACGGGTGCAAAAAAAACATTTATTTTGAATTACAGAGAGTGTTTTTTGTTGAAGTGAAGAAATCCCGACTCAAGTGCCAAAATCCGTCGCTGAAAAATCTGGTGTCCGTGGGGGCTGTGTAAATTCTACCACGTTCTTCCCTTACTTTGTGTTTGGCGTTTCTTTTTGGCAGCTTCTTCTTTACGTTTCTTCACCATCATTTTGGTGAATGTATCTTGGAAATTGTCGGCAGGGGTAGGAGCTGAAATCATCTCGATTTTTCCAGTTTTGTCAAGCAGCATATAGGTTGGCATACCGCGCAATTTGTATTGCCGCCCAATTTCGGGATTGTCGCCGGCGTAAAGGAATGTCCAGTTATATTGTGGATTCGCTTTTCGGAACGAACGGAAGTCTTCAAACGTTTTTTCGTAGCTGAGCGTTACAATGCTGAGGTCACGTTTGGTTTTTTCGTTCATTTTTTTGAGAACCTTGTAATCTTTTATGCAGGCATAATTTTCTGAACGACAAAAGTTTAAATATACGTATTTCCCTTTGAATTTATCCAAAGTATAAAGCACGCTGTCTTGGTTGTAAAGTTCAAAATAAGGAGCTTCGTCGTGAAATTCCAACAAGGTGTATTTCTTTTTTATATTTTCGGCAATGTTTCTATGTTCTGGAATTGTCGAAATTATAATAACAGAGTCAAGTGTTTGATACACAGGGGCTGGCGGAAACACTTCAGGGTCTTTCAGGCAGTCGTCCAAACATTGGAGCAGGAACAACTCTTTGAGCGTGTCGTTGCGGAACGCGATATTTTTCTCCATTGTCTTTTTGAACATTGTGGGACTTTTCCCATAAATAATGTCAATCTTCAGATTTTTGCCCATATCGCGGCTGTGGTTGTTGTTGATGTAATCCTTCCACATCATTTTGAACAAATTCATATAGGCAGGATTGTAGTAGTGGAATTTCTGGTTGAGGTAATGTTTGCGTGTCACGCTCATGTTGTCGCGTTGGTACACCATATAGCGCAGAGCATACAAACGATAGTTTTTGTACACGTTGAAAAACTCATCGTCGTATTTCGCAAACATTGTATTTATTTGGCTTTCAAGTTCTTCCACACGGGATTTGTCGTGGGTGAGGAACACATCGTAGCCTTTTTCACTTAAAAATGTTTCGAAAACTGAATTGAACGACAGAATCAAAATATTAATGTCGTCGGGGTCGCTGTTGATTACGCCCAAACTGATATCCGTTGGTTCGTAATAGGGATTCAGTTCCTCTGCCAACGTTTTTTCGCGGTATGGTGGCATGGCTAATTCGTATTCCTTGTTGGGCGACACAAACAAAAACGCTTTGTAAATGCCTAAGTATAAGTATATTTCGCGGGTTGTTTTGCATTCAAACGTAAACGAGAAATAGCCAGTTGCATCGGTAGTGAACGTGCCGAGAAGTTCTTCGTTCTTTGTGAAATAGTCGGAATATTGATACACGCTGATGGTTTGGTTGGCGTATTCTTCGCTACAGCCTATAATTGTCGCTGTTTGTGCCGAAGCAACGAATGAAATTAGTAATGTTGTGATAATGGCGATGAATGTTCGCATCAATACCTGTCTTGTCTTAATTCTATTTGTGCAAAAGTAATAAATTAACTTGATGTTTTTCGTTGTAACGCATAAAAAAGCGTATATTTGCCCCGTTGGCTCTGTAGTTCAATGGATAGAATAGTAGTTTCCGGAACTATTGATTAGGGTTCGATTCCCTACGGGGCTACTTTACGAATGCGTAACCTATTTTTAAATAAGAGGTTACGTGTTTTATATATAAGACTTTTCGAAATCTTGCCGAAAAATGTTGTAGGGCTGTCACATTGTGGCAGCCCCACGTTTTACAATGGCAGCCGTGATCGACAGCCCTACAGAATTATTCAATTCGGACAAGGTTGCTGTGCCTAACGGCACATTTGCTTTCTGGAAAATCTAAGAAATCCAACTGCTTTTGAAAAATTCTGTATATATTTGCAAAAATAAACACCCAAATGAAAGATTCGAACATCATGCAATCCTATTTGATTGCTGAGCAAAACAAGAACGAAATTGTTCTGTATCAACCAGATGAGACCATTCGCTTGGAAGTTCGTATGGAGAACGAGACTGTTTGGCTCTCGCAGGCACAGATGGCGGAATTGTTTTCAACGACAAAACAAAACGTCAGTTTGCATATTAATAACATCTTCAAAGAGAAAGAATTAAGTGAATTTTCAGTTGTCAAGGAATCCTTGACAACTGCCGTGGATGGAAAATCATATAAAACAAAATACTATAGTCTGGATGTGATTATTTCCGTTGGATATAGAGTAAAATCAATTCGTGGAACACATTTTAGACAATGGGCTAATAAAGTTTTAAAAGACTTCCTTCTTTATAACCATAGTATTTATCAAGAACTAACACTCTTTCGAGAAGAAGTCAATTTACGTTTTCTAAAACAAGAAGAAAAAATTCTTGACCATCAACAAAAGATAGATTTTTTTGTCCATACCACAATACCGCCGATAGAGGGCCTTTTCTACGAAGGACAAGTATTCGACGCTCGGGCGTGCGTGGAGAATCTTATAAAGAAAGCACAAAAAGAGGTAATTATTATAGATGCATACGTTGACGCTTCAACATTTGAAATGCTTGATGTACGACAAAATGGCGTTTCTGCAACGATATACACCGAACGCATCACACAATCTTTACAGAGAATCAAAGAGTTACACAATGTCCAATATCCAAATAGAATCATAAATTTAGCAAAATATTCTGAGAATTTCCACGACCGTTTTCTCATTATTGACGATACTGTATATCACTTTGGTGCGAGTTTCAAAGATTTAGGGAAACGATTATTTGCATTCAACAAAATGGGATTGGAAAAGGAATTGATACTTTCGGCGGTGAGATAACTCATTGTCAGTAAACAAAAAAAGAACGAAATTTCTTCCGCCCTTTATACGTCTGATTTTATTGTAGAAACGTGGCGCGACGCGTCCCTACGCTGAAGAAAGATTGTTCTAATTACAATTTTCTTTCGGTGTAATGTTCTTAAAACTATCGATGAGTGACGGCGTGAGAATTGTTTTTGAAAATCCTCCATCGTTGTAGATAGTCTGCATGGTTACGCGTCTGGTGTAGTCGGAAAACATCATCACGCACAGGTCGGCAAGGTCGTCGGCAGTGGCGTTTCCCAATGGCGCAAGTTGGTTGGTGTAGTCAAGAAAATACGACTCATTGTCCCAGTGGCTGCCTGCTTTTGTCGGCACTGGCGATTGCGAGATTGCATTCACGCGGATGTGTTTCTGTTCGCCGAGAAATCGTCCAAAATTACGCACGATTGATTCCAGAAGTGCTTTTGCGTCTGACATATCGTTGTAGCCATACATGCTTCGTTCCGAGGCTATGTAGGTGAGTGTCAGCACCGAAGCCCCGTTCTGCAATGCGTCAAGTTTATGCGCGGTTTGCAACAATTTATGGAATGAAACTGCCGAAATGTCAAGTGTTTTCTGAAAATAAGGATAACAAATGTCCTCGTAGGGCTTCCGTCTGCGAAGATTCATTGATTGCGCCACGGCGTGCAGCACAAAGTCGATTTTTCCGCCCAAAAGTTCCTGCGATTGTGTGAGAAGATGCTCCAAATCGTCGATTTTTGTCGCGTCGCATGGAATAAAAGGCATATTGATTGACGATGCTAATTGCTGTGTGGTACCAAGTCTCACGGCCGCTTTTGTGTTGGTAAGCACAATCGTAGCGCCTTCGTTTACGCACTGTTTTGCAACTGCCCATGCCAGCGAAGTCTCGTTGATTACGCCAAAAATAATTCCTTTTTTACCTGCTAAAATGTGTTTCGATTCTGTAGCCATCGCCTTAATTTAATGTCGTGCGAAAGTAGTTTATTCAATAGAAACGGCAAAAGATTTCGTTCTATTTCTTACCCAAAAGCACTTGTTTGTGGCGGTCACTGTTTTGCAAATATTCTTGTGCAGTGGTAATGTATGGATCGTTGCTCAAACGATGCTCAATCAATCCCCGTTCGTTGTATAAATGCTTGATAATGAGCAATTCCAATGCGTTTGAAATTTTCGTTTTGTCGCTTTGTAATTGTGCTTGGCGCTGCGCTTTGATTTGTTTCTGGAGGTTTTGAATGTCAATCGCTATATTGAATTGTTCCTTTTGAGCTTGTTCTGCCAATTGTTTGAGTGATTTTTCACTTTCGGAATTGATGGAGTTTTGGACAGTATTGTAGAAATCAATGAATTTCTTGTAATCGTTGTCGGAAAATTTGAATGTTTTTGGGCGAATCAATGCGGTGTCGCCAGCCGAGTAGGTTGCATTCACAAAATCGAACAATACAAATTCTTTAGTGAGTGTTTTCAGCAACGCCGACGAGGTGTCTTCAGCCACAACTACATCGGGTATAATGCCGCCGCCGTCCTTTACTGGTCGATGGTTTCGGGTGTAGAATGTCCGTTGCAGAGAATCGGGCACTATGGTTGGATTTCCTTGCGCGTCGCGGTGCGAATAGTCTAATTTTTGAATACATCTGCCACTTGGAATGTAATATTTCGATGTGGTGATTTTTAGCAAACAATTGTGCGACAGTTCCTTTCGTGTCTGTACAAGTCCTTTGCCAAATGTTTGTTCTCCAATCACAACTGCTCTGTCCAAGTCCTGCAATGCTCCCGAAACAATTTCCGAAGCCGAGGCTGAATGTGAGTTTACAAGCACAACCAATGGAATGGTAGTGTTGAATGGTTCCGCCATTGTCGAAAATTTTGAGTTTTCCGTTGTGTTTTGTCCTTTGGTGTAAACAATCCGTTCTCCTTTTGGCACAAACATATTCACAATTTTTATTGCTTCTATGAGCAAACCGCCTGGATTGTCGCGAAGGTCGAGCACGAGACCTTTTGCACCTTTATTTGTGGTGAGTTCGGTGCAGGCGGAAAGCACATCGTTGGCGCAATCCTGTGAAAATTCGTTGAGTTTCACGTAGCCAAAATCGTTGGAAATCATACCATAATAGGGAACGCTCGTCAGTTGGATTTTCTTGCGTTCTATGGAAAACGATTTTCGATCGCCGTTGCGTAAAATTCCTATGCGGAGTGTTGTACCAGCTTGTCCTTGGAGCAGTTCCTTGCTTTCTTCGGATGGCTGGTTTTCGATGGAATGTCCGTCAACTTCCACTATAAAGTCGCCAACGCGCAGTCCGCTTGAAGCGGCGGGGGAGTTGTCCAAAATATCAACAATCATCAGCAAATTGTTGCGTTCGGCAACGGTTGCGCCGATTCCTCCGTATTCTCCTTTGGTCATCATAGTGTAGCGTTCCACATCTGATTCGGGAATGAAATTAGTGTAAGGGTCGAGTGTTTTAAGCATTTCCGTGATGGTGCGTCCCATTATGTCGCCCGGCGCAAGCTCGTCAACGTAGGAATTGGATATTTCTGTGAACAACGAATAAAAAATGTCAAGATTTTTTGCTGTTTCAAAATCCTTGGTGTCGTCGTAACTCAGAAACAACAGCGGAATGAGAAGCACTAATGTCAATCGCGCGATATGTGGAATTTTTTTCATAGTCGTAATTTTTATGGAACTGGGTCATAGCCGCTTCCTCCCCACGGATTGCAGCGCAACAGCCGTTTGAGTAGAAGCCAGCCTCCTTTGAAAATGCCATATTTCTTGATTGCCTCAATGCCATACTGCGAACACGTGGGCGTGTAACGGCAGGCATTTGGCAAAAATGGCGAAATGCACCATTGGTACAATTTTATCGGAAAAATGAAAATGGCACTAATGAAGTTTCGCATGTTCAAGAATTTTTTGAAAACAAGATTCTATTTTTTGTTCCAAAACTGCTTGTTCGGTTTTGGATTTGCTGCAATATACAATTAAAATCTGAATCGAAAGATTCTCGAAATCATTTCGATGGAAACTATGCCGAACACCTTCGCGAATACGGCGTTTCAGCAGATTTCTGTCAACTGCGTTGTGGAAATGTTTTTTGGGAACGGAAATCGCCACTTGGAAATTTGCCGATTCAGCTTGTTCCGCAATATATAAAAATCTAAGGGGGTAACTTGTAATAGCTGTACCCCCTTTAAGAACCGCGTTGAACTCTTGTTCGTGCGAAAGTTTATGTTCGTGAAGGAACCCCACGATTATTTCAATTTTTTTACAAAATCCTCCAGTGCCGATGTCATTGACGTGCATTTGATTGTTGGAGCAGGAATGTCGAGTCTGAAACCAGCGTCAATCACTGCTTTGCCCGTGGTTGAACCAAATGCGCCAATGTAAGTGTTTTCTTGTTTGAAATCGGGGAAATTCTTTTTGAGCGATGCTATTCCCGCAGGACTGAAGAACACAAGAATATCGTAATCTTTAATGTTCACATCCGACAAATCGCTGCTCACCGTGCGGTAGAAAATTGCCTTGGTGTAATTGAATTTTGCAGCCGTCAGTTTTTCGGGAATTTCCGCTTTATGGATGTCGGAAAGCGGAACAAGAATTTTCTCGTTTATGTATTTCTTTGAAATTTCAATTAAATCGTCGAATTTTCCGTTTGCAAATACAATTTTCCGTTTGCGGAACTGAACATATTTCTGAAGATAGAACGCTGTCGATTCCGAAATGCACAAATATTTCATTGTGGCTGGCATCGCAACACGCAATTCGTCGCACATACGGAAAAAATGGTCTATTGCCGTGCGGCTGGTGAACATTACTGCGCTATGGTCCAAGATTGAGATTTTTTGCTCTCTGAAATCTTTGGCAGTAAGGTCTTCAACGTGAATGAACGGTCTGAAATCGATTTGGATGTTGTATTTTTTTGCAAAATCCAAATACGGCGATTTTTCCGTTTCAGGCTTTGGTTGAGAGACTAATATTTTCTTTATTTTCATACTATATGTAATTCAGTGAAAACAATACTCGTAATAAATTTTACCAACAGCATTATCGGTAGAAATTCGAGCGTGCAAAAGTACAAAAAAATGTAAAATAACGATATGTGATTTTTCAAACTAATTTGAAATTCCCTATACAATCGGAACAAATAAAATAGTCCAATCACCACATATCCAATTATTAAAATCACGTTCGGCGCAATAACCGACGGTTTCACAAATGCCAACGCTATCACTATCGGGTAGAGGCAGATGCCGAGCGCACGGTTGAACAAATACACGTTGAAAATACATTCGTGGGCGTATTCATAGCGGTCGAAAATGCCTGCTATCAGGTAATAGAGCAACTTTTTGCAGAAATACAACACCAAAATACATCCAGTGAAAAGTCCCGTACGGAATATTGTCTGTAATGTCGTGAGTTCCCAGTCCAAATTGATTTTGAATGCGAAAAATGTAAACAACCCAAGGTTGAACGCAAATATACATTGTAGGATTGTTTGGGCAAGTTGGGAGTTCTCACCCGATTTATGGAATTCTTTTTGGGCAAAATTAAAGTTGAATGCGTGGCTGAAAATTGATTCTGTACGTTTTTTGAATACGATTTTGGTAATCCCCAGCACTACCAAACTGGCGAGCAATGTCCAAAACATCCAGCCGTTTTCCATTTGCCCGATTTTTGTGTAGTTGATGCGGAACACTTTATCGTCGAATTCGGTAAACGGCACGTCTTTTTGTGCTGTTTCATTGTGCGTTGTGTCAACGGTTTCAACTACTGCGAGGGTTTCTTGTATTGAATCGGTTGTTGCAACCGCTGCGGTGTCAATGGTTGACACAGTGGAGCTGTCTGCTGTTGTGGTTACAACCGTATCGCCCATATCTTCAGGCGTTATTTCCAACGTGGAACATCCTTTTTTTACGGGAAATTCAATGCGGGTGGTGGTGTCGGCTGACGAAAACAACGAAATCTTGCCAAATGTGTTCGCTCCCGAACCATTCAGCGAGTCAACGGACACCGTCTCGTAGGTATTTGTAACGTTAGGCAAAGCTCTGTACATTAAAAACCGATGCAAAGATAATAATCAATTGCGTTTAGTGGTGTTTGCCGAGCTTCTTTTTTCAAATAATTGTGAACAACGTGGAATTTATGCGGATTTTACGGCAAAAGTTTCTGTTTCAACATTATTTGTTACTTTTGTGGCTGGAAAAACAAGAATATGGTAGAACCTTTTTCAACGGAAATAGAGCCCGAAACGGCTGTGATTGTTGGCGTTATGCTTCCGAACCAAACTGAATTGCAGGTTCGCGAGTATCTCGACGAATTGGCTTTTTTAGCTGAAACGGCGGGAATTGTTGTGCAAAAACAATTCCTTCAAAAACTGCCGCAAGCCATCTCAAAAACATTTATCGGAAGTGGTAAAATCGAGGAAATTAATCTGTATCTGAAAGATAACGACGTGGATATGGTGATTTTCGACGATGAACTCGCACCCACACAGCTGCGAAATCTCGAAAAGGAATTGAACCATCCGATTGTTGACCGTACAAAATTGATTCTTGACATTTTTTCGCAACGGGCTCAGACTGCCTACGCAAAAACACAGGTTGAAATGGCGCGTCTGCAATATATGCTGCCCCGTTTGACCCGAATGTGGACACACCTCGACCGTCAGCACGGCGGTGGAACCACATCGCGTGGTATGGGTGAGTCGCAGATTGAGGTTGACCGCCGAATCATCCAGTCACGTATTGCGTTTCTGAAAGATGAATTGGCGAAAATCGACCGTCAGATGGTGACCCAACGGAAAAACCGTCAAAGTCTTATCCGCGTTGCGCTTGTTGGCTACACGAATGTTGGAAAATCAACGTTGATGAACCTTATCAGCAAATCCGAAGTGCTTGCCGAAAACAAACTGTTTGCCACACTCGACACCACAGTCCGCAAGGTTGTGATTGATAATCTTCCGTTTTTGTTGTCCGATACGGTGGGATTTATCCGCAAATTGCCCACAACGTTGGTGGAATCATTTAAATCCACGCTCGATGAGGTTCGCGAGGCTGATTTATTGTTGCACGTGGTTGATGTGTCGCACAAAAATTTTCAGGAACAAATCCAAGTGGTGAGCCAAACCATTGCCGACATTGGGGCTGGCGACAAACCTGTGATACTTGTTTTTAATAAAATCGACGCTTTTACATATACCGAAAAAGACGAGGATGATTTGAGCCCGAAAACGTTGGAAAACTACTCGCTCGAAGAACTCAAAAATATGTATTTCGCACAAAAAGAACCGTGCATTTTCATTTCTGCGAAAAACAAGGAAAATATTGAGGAATTCCGTCGCACTATATACGAACGTGTAAAGGAAATGCACGCAATCCGTTATCCGTATAATAATTTTCTGTATTAAAACACGTAGGGCTGTCACCAATGTAACAGCCCTACGCAAAATACATATACAAACACTTTTATTTTCTAATGCTGTCAATCAATCCTGGCAGTGCCAATTCAAATTTCACGCCGTACCAGTGGCTCTTGTCGTTGATGGTTTTTTGAATTGCGTCAACGGTGAAGTCAACTGCGATTTTTCCGGCTTCGTCAACAGATTTGCCAAGAACCATTGCGCCTGCGAAACTGCTTGCAAACACGTCGCCAGTGCCGTGGAACATTCCGTTGATGAGGTCGCGGAAATAATAGCTGATTTTGCCTGTCGCGCCGTTGATTGAGGCAATGCCCAATTTGCCGGGTTGCAGGTTCACGCCTGTAAGAAGCGCATTTTTACAACCAAGGGCGAGCAATTTTTTCAAAATACGTTCAATGTATTCCTCGGTGTGGTTGTCTTCAATGTATTCCTCGTCAAGCATAAACGCCGCTTCGGTCAGGTTTGGCACAATCACATCGGCTTTCTTGCACATTTTTGCCATTTCTTTTGCGAAACTTGGCTCAAACCCTGGATAGAGCTTGCCTTTGTCGCCCATAACAGGGTCGATGACTATGATGCTGTCAGGTTTTTTGAGCTCGTCCATAATGTCGGAAATGTACTCCAACTGTTTCACGCTGCCCACGTAGCCTGTGTAGAACGCGTCGAAGCGAATGTTTTCCTTTTTCCAGTGCTCCTTAATCGCTGGAATATCGTCGGTGAGGTCGTGGAATGTGTAGCCTGTGAAACCGCCTGTATGCGTTGATAATATTGCCGATGGCAAAATAGCTGTCTCAATTCCCATAGCTGAAATAACAGGCAATGCCACTGTTAATGAGCATTGTCCCACACACGAAATGTCTTGAATTGTGAGTATTTTCTTTTCGTTCATAATCTTTTTTTTGCAATTATACATATTATTATTTGTTTCAAAGCATAAAATCTACTTTGATGGCGCAAATATATACAAATTATTTAACCTACCAACATGGTAGGTTGTTCTTTTATAATTTTTTTCAAAATTTTTTTAATGAGTTGCTAAAATTTAAAAAATAGAATCTGTTATCGTTCTGTTTCTAATGGAAACGAAACCCAAAGAAAGACCGCCAGCCGACTCGTTTGGCAAGAACTGTTTTTTCTTTCTGTTACTTTTTCTCTTGAAAGAAAAAGTAACCAAAAAGTTCAAGACGTACCTGCTTGGCTAAAAATCAACTACGTTCCGCTAAAGGCGTTGAAGTGCCAAATTTTCGTAAGTTGGAGATTCTCGTACAAGGCACCAACGCCTTTTCACGCTCCGCTCCGTTGATTTTTTTTACGCCAACCAGCTAAGTCGTAAAGTCGTACCAACAAAGAATCTCTTTTTAATGACATTGCGCATTGAACATTGTTCTTCATTTAACGATGATGGTTCGCCTTCGCAGATGAGCGTTAAAAAAATCTTTGAACGAAACGTCAAAAACTCTCGGCTTGGCGGCGTGGAATTGTGGGGAGCGCCATCCCCGAGAGTTTAGTGGAGGGAGAAGATTTTTAGCGAAGATGCGGCGGCGACGGCGTTCTTTGGTTACTTTCTGTCGCTGAAGACAGAAAGTAACAGAAAATAATTTACAAAAAAATGCCATACAATAATAAAAAATCATAGATTTGCAATTATTAGGATTGAAAATGAAAAAATTACTGATACTATTAGTTTGTGCATTGGTTGGACTTCAAGTGATGGGGCAGTCGCGTCCGTCGCCAAGTTCCAAGTCGGCGGCAGCCAAAACTGCAAAAGAAAACCAGCCACCGCGTAAAACCTATGCGGAACGTGTGGCTGATTCCATAGCAGGACAGTATGGCCCCGACAATGTGTTGATTACCAACGTGGTAACTGTTGAATCTTCGGTTCAGAATGTTACCGCAACCGATATTACAATCGAGCAAACTGTAATTACCAATGTGTTGATAGAGAACGTGATATGCAAATTTCTCACGCTTACTAATGCAACCATTTCCGATTTGAAAATAAAAAATTGCCGCATCGAAGATTTTCTGATTGAAAATTCCTCAATCGGTAGTCTTGCGGTGGAAGATTCCAAAGTTGACGCGTTTGAATCCGACGAAAGCACTATTCGCCGCCAAACGTTTATGTCAACCGAAAAAGCCGAGGAAGAAAAAGCTCCGGCAAAGACATCAACGTCAAAATCTTCAGCAAGCAAGACCTCCCAGTCCTCACAATCGAAACCATCTTCGAACAACAACAACAAGAAAAAAGGACAGATAAGAAGATAAGGTGTCAATGTTCCATTTCTTTCGGCGGCGAAAGAAACGGAACCCAAAGAAAGGCCGCCGACGTACCTGCTTGGCTAAAAATCAACTGCGTTTCGCTAAAGGCGTTGAAGTGCCAATTTTTCGTAAACTGGAGTTTTTCGTACAAGGCACCAACGCCTTTTTCACGCTCCACTCCGTTGATTTTTTTGACGCCAACCAGCTAAGTCGGAAAGTCGTACCAACAAAGATCTCTTTTTAATGACATTGCGCATTGCGCATTACGCATTGTGCATTGTGCATTGAAAAATCCCCTTATTGTAAAATTCACACTATCCCCCTCTCTTTTCCTTGTTAAAATCTTGTTAATAAGCAAAATTGCTGTATATTTGCAGAATAATTGCAATAGTAATTCAATGTTCGTGTAACTTTTTTCTATTGCAACGAGTCTTATATGTATGTTTTGCAAAATAGTATGGCTATGAATAGATTGAAAAAACTATCATTGGTGCTGGTGGCTATTGCCACGGGCACGTTGGCGTTTGCACAGAAAGATTTGGTGATTTCTGGTGGGTCAAAGGTTTCGAGTTTGGTGTGCGGGAATAACGATGTGTATGTGACAGGTTCAAATAAAGCAGGGCAAAATCCTGCTGGACAACTTGGTACTGGTTCCACGGCTGAGTATGTTAGTACGTGGACAAAGGTTGATTTTCCAAACGATGCAGATGGTGGTCACACCACAATGCAACAAGTGAATTCTGGCTCAGGAGAGTTCTTCATTGCCCTTGACTGTAAGGGACAAGCGTGGGCTTGGGGTGATAACGGCAAGGGTCAAACTGGTACGGGTACATCGGGAGGTTCCGTTAATACTCCAAAACAGGTTAAGGCAGGAGCTGCGGCAGGGACAGATTTTGATGACGGACATGGGAATCTGGCGAATGTGAAATTGATATATGCTGGTAATGAAAATGGCTATGCTTTGTTGAACGATGGCAGATTAATGGCATGGGGAGCTGGCAATGGATTTGGAGGAATGGGTGGAAATGGTGACGGATCTTCTACAGACCGAACGTCGCCAGTTTTCGTAAAAACAAAAGTCGGAAACCAAGTTCGCGATTTGGAAAATGTAACAGCGGTATATTCTGGCGACTGTGTGACTTTGGCTTTGGTTGATGACGATGGTGATGGAAAAGGAACGGTATATTCGTTTGGTGGTGGGAAAAACGGAACGTTGGGAAGAAATGCTAATGGCTCGGTATGGACTTCGGACGGGGCTGGCTTATATGCACAACCTGTAATGAAAACTGCTTCTGAACCACTTTCGAATATTGTAGCTATAGCATGTGGTGACGTGTTTGGCGTGGCATTGGATGCTGATGGATATGTATGGACGTGGGGTAATGATGGTTGGCATGGTTGCTGTGGTTGGGGTGGAACTTTGGTGAGCGGTGTTCCTGCTAAAGTGATTGCGGGGAACACTACTGGCGCAAGTAATGATGGAACGTATTTGTTGGCAAAATATATAGGTGCTGGTCAAAGTATGGGTATGGCTATTACAGCCGACGACAAACCTGTAGTTTGGGGAAAGTTTGAGGATGGTCCAACAACGCAAAGTTGCAACTCTGAATCGAAACCATCATATGTGGAACATGATGGTCCAGGAAAAGTTCATGACAATGTGATTCTTATTAATAAAGGTGATAGATGGGGGTTTTATGGTCTTTCGGATGGTTCCATGTGGGCATGGGGTTGTAATGAAGTAGGTCAATTAGGTAATAATGGTAATACAGATCTTGGATATGCCCAGAGTATTAAATTGGTAGAATCCAGTGGATGTACATTTAAGGATCCACCACCAGTTGCCACATTACCAAATAGTAAATTTGTGTGTGCGTCGGCATATCAAGGCGAAACATTGGATTGTAAATTCAAAGTTAGTGCTGCTAATTTGTTGAGCAAATATCAAATCACTTGGTACAAAGATGGCGTGAAGGTGCAAGAGGGTAATGCTACTAAAACAACTTACAAAACAAAAGCTGGAGAGCAGGGATTGGGTGTTTACAAAGTTGTGGCTAAATATATAGGAACTAATACTGGTTGTACTGTATATGATAGTGTAGAGGCTTCAATGACAATTTCAGCCTATGAAAAGAATTATGATGTTGATGATTTCACATTTTGTAATGGTACTGTGACTACAAATGTTACTACTCAAAATGAAAATGCCCAGTATTCTTGGTTCTCGAATGCAAATGGATCGGGATTGTTAGGACAGTCTGTTGGTAATGCATCTGTATCGTTAGATGTGTCAGAGTTACCCTATACTAATACACAAAGGACTCAAAAAACTATATATGTACAAGAAACGGCATTGGGAACGGGAACATTACTTCCTAATAAACCATCGGGTAGCAATGGGGTTAATCAAAAGTTTGCTTCTATTGGGTTGGATATTTCAGGGACTACAACAGTTACTTCCACGTCAGTGTGTCTTATGCCGGGGTTTCAAACATCATATCTTTCGGGTAGTACATATAGTACAGAAGAAGAGGCTAATCAACCACGAATCACTACAGGAACTGCTACTATTACCGTAACTGTTTATGGCGTGAAGAAAAATCAATCTGGTGCTTTTGTTGCAAACACTTCAAATGTTGAAAAAAGGGTTTCTAAAAGCGTAAATTTCTCGTGTGAAGAAATGCCAAGGGTTGAATACCATAGTTGGGAAGATAAGTATCAGCCTATATGGCAAGGTGGGAATATAACGCTTCCTGCTGAAATAGTGGAAATACCGTTAGATATTACTTTTGATGCAGGAATACATTATTTTAGTGTAAGTATTTCAACAACTGGTTTGGATGTAAATAACACAAAATTATGTGAATACCAAACTAATATGGCTGGAACAGTCGATAATTTGAATGGTAATGTTACTGTATATGGTGCGGAAAAGGATGGAAATATGGATGATAGAAGCACTGGACCGTTTTATAATTTCCAATTGTCATCTGGTCAAGGCTATTGCGACATTATTCCAGTAACTCTTACCGAAGATTGCCCTTGTAACAAGCCGGGTGAATTCACGGTGGTTGCCACTGACGACAAAACCTACCTTTGTCCTGATGAAACTACCACATTGAAAATTAATAGAACTAAAGCTGCCGACAATGCTGCAAAAGTTGGCTACAAATGGTATAAAGGTACAACTGAGTTGACCGATGAGGAAGGTAAACAATCAATCAGCGTTGATGTCAAAGGTAAATACAAATTGATGGCGTACGATATTGATAATCCTTCATCGGGCTCGTGCCAGTACACCGCTAATTTGGAAGTGACCGAAGCTCCGAAACCTACGGTTACTATTGGCAACGGTGGCGCATATTGCGAGGGTAAAACAGTGAACGACATTTCTCTTACGTTCACAGGTACTGCTCCGTTTACCTATTCTTATACTGAAAATGGCGGAACGGCGAAAAATGGTACTGCTGCGGGCACTTCAGGAAAAATCACTCCTGCAACCGCTGTCGCAGCTGGTTCGGCTTCAACGGATTATGTATATAAAATCACTTCGTTGAAGGATAAATATTGTACTGCCGACGCAAACAACTCTACGTCAACAGTAACCATTGTTGCTGTGCCTACGGCGGAAATCACTGCTTCGAAAGATGAGGTTTGCGCACCTGAATCTATCACGTTGACTGCTTCGTCTAATATTACGGGCGCTACGTTCAAATGGGCAGGCGATGGCTCAGGTACGGGAGATACCCAAACTGCCGACGGTGCAAAATCTTATACATATAAATTAACGGCTACAAATACTGCTGGTACAGCTTCGTGTCCAAGTGCCGAAGTTTCTAAAACGGTGGTTATCAATGCCAAACCAGTGGTTACATTGTCGTCGGACAAGGATGCCGTTTGTAGTGGCAACGAAATCACTGTTACGGCTACTGCAAAAGTAAACGGACAGGCTGCCACAGGTGGTACATATACGTGGTCGGGTGCAACAGGCACTGGCGCAACTGCCACTGCAAAAGCAACTGCCACTTGGCCTGATGCCGAAGTCGTTTCGGTATATGCCGACTACGAAAGCGCCGCAGGTTGTAAAGCTGACCGCCCAACGGCGTTGAACCTTACGTTCAATCCAAAACCAGTCCCTCCTACCGAAAGCAACAAGAGTTCATACTGTATGAACCCAAGCGCTTCGGATGTGACTTTGGAGGCTACTCCTGCTAATAATAGATGTACATTGCAATGGTACAAAGGCGACGGCACTACAAAATTGAACGCCGCTCCTTCTATCAGCATTAAATCCGATGGTACATATAATTATAAGGTAACACAATTGTTCGAAGGTTGCGAAAGTGACCCAACCGACATTTCAATTATTGTGAATAAAAAATTACAGCCGAAGATTATCATTTCGCACGATGAATTGTGTATCAACGGAACAAGCGAAGTAACCGTTGAAGATGCAAACAGATACACGGTAACATGGTCTGGCGATGCTGTGTCTGGAGGCTTTGGTGTTGTTTCAGGTAAGAATCTTGATATAACGGCGCCTTCGGTAACTGCAAAAACGGAATACAATATTCACGTGAAGGTAGAAAATGCTGAATGTGATGGCGAGAATGATGCGACTATCACTGTTCATCCAACACCAAAAGTAACATTGGCTGCCGATGACAATGATATTTGTGTTGGCGAAGTTGCAACTATCACTGCCACAGTTACTGGCGACGATGGCGACGGTACTACCACGTGGACAAATGCTACTGAAAAAGCATTGAAAACAGCAGAATTGACTGGCGAAAATACAGGAACAACCGACAAAACGGTTTCTATTTCATACGCATACGTAAGCAGCCACAGTTGTCCTGCCGAAGTGGTGTCAACAGATGTTACTGTTCGTGCAGTTCCTGCGGCACCAACCACTGCGGCTTACACTAAGTGTATTGCTGCCGCTGAGGAAAGTCTCGATGCATACGTTACAAGAAAAGTTGGAACTTTGAATTGGTATGGCACTAATGCAACGGGTGGGGAATCAAGTTCTACTGCTCCTATCGGTAAAACCGACCAAAAAATTGTTCCAGCAGTAAATTATTATGTATCGCAAACAGTGAACGGTTGCGAAGGTCCTCGTGCCGCTCTTCCTGTTACAGTCAATGCTAACCTTGAACCACAGATTATTGCTGAAGAATCAAGCGTTACCGCCAACGATGGTGCCGTTTGTGCTGGTACAGCAATCACATTGTCAACCGCTGGTGGTTACACTGAAACGTGGACAATGGTAGGAGAGGGTTCAAGCTATTTGCAGGTAACTTCTAATAACAAGACGTTCCTTGGAACTGCCCCTGCTGGTACATACGTTGTAAAAGTCAACGTGGTTGACGAAAATAGTTGTACTGGCGAAAGCACGCGTAAATTGGTTGTAAACCCAATACCAACGACAACCGTTACGGTTGGCGACCCAGACCACTGTATCTCGGTTGACGCAGCGCAAACAATCACAGCTACGCCAAGCGAAAATGGTACTGGTACGTGGGGCGGAACTGTTATCACCAACAGCGCAAACACAACGACTGACTTCGTACCGAGCAGCAACACTGCCGGCGACCATGTTATAACGTATGACTTCACAAGTGACTCTGGTTGTGTGGCACAACAATCATCGTTAACAATGACGGTGTTCCCACTGCCAACGCCACAAGTGGTGGTAAGCAACAAAGTCGTATGCCACGATGGTACCACAAACACGGCTCCTGTTACTGTAACAACTAAGAATACGGTGGCAAGCGGAACGTTTGAATATTCAATTAACAATGGCACGGTGAACACGTCAACGGGCGAGTTCGACCCGACCGCAAACGAGGCGGGTGATTATGAAATAACATTGACATACACCGACGGGAACGGCTGTGTGAACACGGCGACCGACAACTTCACGGTATATAACAAACCTACGGTAAGTATTATTGCTCCTGCTGAGGCATGCTACAACGCTGCCGCGAAAACACTCACTCCTGATGTTGCCCCAACGGGCGGAACAGGCACATGGTCGGGAACGGCTGCGGCCACAAGCGCATCGTTCGACCCAGCGTCGTACAACACGGGCGACAACACGGTTGGTTATACCTACACCGACCCGAACGGATGTACGAACAGCAACGAGACAACCATCAATGTTGTGAAGGTTGACGCGCCAACCACAAGCGAAACGTCAACGGTAATGATTAACCTTGGCGTGATACTCGACGGAAGCAGCAGTACAATGAGCGCGACCGCCGCCGATGCAAGCGATGTCCTCCAATGGTTCCTTGGCGAAAATGGTTCCGCAGGAACTCAAGTAGGCGCCGATGGTGATGCTTCATATACAAAAGAAGTAAATGGTACCTCTGACGAAGGTGCATATCCATATACCGTTCGCTCATACCGTATGGTTGACGGCGCGAAATGTTACAGCGACTCCGCCATTGCGAGGGTTGTAATCACAAAATGCTCGGCAATGTCGCCACAGGCGGAAGACATATATATATGTGCGAACACGGAAAATCCTTCGACGGATTTGACAGCAACCCGAAATGCGGCCTCAACAATTTCCGACGCTGATTCGTATATCGCATGGTTCAACGTTGACCCTGTTGGCAAGGACAACGCCACTGCGGAAGCAGAGTTGATAACTGACCGTGGTGTTGACACAAAGACATTGACTGCAAGTGTTCCGAACGCATCGGGATTGAACACCAAGGAAATTGGAGACTATTCATTCTATGCCGCTGAATACGACAAAACAGGAAACTGCTGGTCGGCAGGAACAAAGGTTACTGTCCACGTGGTTGACACGCCATCGGTGGTAATCACTGCGAAATCAGACTATTGCGCTCACGGCGATGTGACTGTTCCTATAGAGGTGATGCCACGTACTGGTACATTGGCGTTCACTGGCGCTGACGCCGGCACAATCGACGGTCTGGTTTGGACTCCTGGTGACTACGACGGCTCACAGTTGACGGGCAAATTCGTTTACACTGTCACAAGTTCCGCATACGCCGACGGCACAACATGTACATCGGCGCCAGAATTCGGTGTGAATGCCCACTATATGGCACCAACCGACGGAAGCACCACAAACTGGTTGATAAAGCTCGCCGACCAGATTCCGGCACTTCCATCTTATACGGCTGACGCAAGCAAGCCAGCCAACGACCAGCCAGTTACATGGTATTCCGATAAGAATAAGACAACGAAGATTGGCGACGACAACGCTGATAAAACGTATGCTGTTGGCGATATGACAGCGACGGTTGCCGGTCTCGAAACGTACGATGTAAGTTACTGGGTAACCCGCACAAAGGTTGTATCCAACGATTTGAGCTGCGAAAGCGAGCCAGCCGAAGTTAAATTGATATTGGCTGAATGTCCGTGGGCAGCGCCTGATGTTGACAATATAGTAATCTGTAGCGAAGATGCATTGCCAAATCTTGAGGCAACTCCTGGCGATTTGTCAAATGCGACAGCCGCGGGCGTAACAGGATGGCGTTGGGTTAACGCTACGGCAGGAACCCAGGAAGAAAACACCAATAGTTCGTACGCCACAGCATTGGCAAATGAGGTTACGGAAACTACGGTGACCACATTCAAGGTAAGCTACAAGGCTGCTGAAAAAATGAGTCAGGCTGAATGCTGGAGCCCTGAAAAAACAGTTACTGTTACAGTAAATGCACTTCCAGTTGTGGCTGTTGATTTGATTGGAACCTCGCAAAACGGCGGTGAAATTGGCATATTGTGCTACGATGGTGGTGACTTTATGGCAACAGCTACTGCTAACGGCGTTCGTGCCGAAGGCGGTCAGTGGTCGGTAACAGAATTGGCATCGTTGATTGACGAAAATTCTGGTATCATCAACCCAACGCTCAGCAAAGACAACGGCGAACCAGCCGATGGCAACTATACTGCCCACTTTGAATATACCGACGGCAATGGCTGTAAAAACACTGCTGAACGTGCATTCACAGTTGAGTATGCCGAAGTTCCAACAACTGAAAAATACGTTGGAATGACTTCTAATCCTATCCCAGTTGTTTTGGAGGCTGGAAATATAGAAAACGGCACTGGTCTTCAAATTCCTACGGTTGTTAGTTGGTATCGTACTGAAACATCTCGTAATGAATTGAGCGACAATGCTAATCCTTGGACTGTTGATGAGTCAATTATCAACCCAGCGGAACAAACCGAAGGTGAAGGAATTGAATTATATGTTTCGCAAACAGTTAATGGTTGTGTGAGCGAACGAAAGAAACAAGAGATTATGATTGTTGACTGTCCGTGGACGGTTGAAACAGTTACCGATGCCGAAACCTGCGAAGGCATTGCATTTGCCGATGGTATGGGAGCAACTGCGAATGCTGGTGCTACTCCTACTAAATGGAGTTGGTCAGCTTCCGCTGATGTATTGAACGAAATTCCAGGAGAGGAAGGCGCTGAATCAACTTACAGCCAATCTGATGTTGCAAGTGCTGGTGTAACAACATACTATGTTCGTTACTATGCTTACTACGACAAAGGTCAGGATTATTGCTGGTCTGCTCCTCGTGAGGTGACTTCAACAGTTCACAGCAATCCTGTTGTGACATTCAATGCAGAAGACCCCGCATCAGTATGTTTCACCGACGGTGATTCACGTGTACGCGTTGTGGTAACTCCAGGTAACAACGGCCAAGGCGTTTCGAATGCTATCGCTTCAACGCAATGGTCAACTTCTGGTAGCGATGATTCATTCTCTACACAAACAGAAACGTATGCGTACTTCAACACGTTGAAACAAGCACAAGAAACTGATGAATATACAATCACCGTTAAAGCGGAAGACGTGAAAGGTTGTAAGGGCGAAAATGAACGTACAATAAAAGTTATCTATTTGCCAAAACCAACAACCGAAGGCTTCTACGCTATGACAAGCCAGACTAACGATGTGGTTGTAAAAGTTACTTCTGATGTTGCAGATGGTGCGTCAATCCATTGGTTCGACTATGAAGCTGGTATGACACCAGATGTTCGTAAAAACAAGAATGACAATGGCGACGGCGCTACGTGGAGCACAGGTCTTCCTTACGACCGTGAAATAGAAAAAACATATTATGCCCGTCAGTACGATGGCTCTGCTGATTGTTATTCAGAAGCAGCTGAAGCATTGGTACGTTTGGTTCCTTGTCCTATTCCAAATGTGAACATAGATGCTCCTGTAGCCTGCGTGTATGATGTGGCTGGCGGCGCTGCTGTAATGACTGCTACAACTGGTGATTGGAGCGAACGCGATGGTTCAAAATCTGAATTCCGCTTCTATACTTCAAACGACGCAACTGAATTCGTAACGGCTGACGAAAATGGCAAATACGATCCAAAAGATGCTGTTGCTACAGCGAATGTATATTCATATTATATATCAGAATACAATGCATTGCCGTTGGCAGGCTTGACAAATCCTGAAGGTTGTGAAGGCCGCAAGGTTAAAACAACCGTAACAATTAACGAAACGCTTGCTCCTACAATCACTCCTGCTACCGATGCGGTTTGTGATGGTCAAACTGATAAATTGTCATTCAAAGCCACATTCAATGGTATGGGCTCTGGCGCAATCTGGTTCGAGGAAGATCCAGGAGCGTATGGCGTTCCTGCCGTTGATGGTTCTCCAGTTCAGATGACATTCAGTCCAACTGGCAGTGAACCAAATGAATATACAATCTATGCGGTTCGTTACGAAAATGGATGTTACAGTGAGAAAGCATCTGCTACCTATACGATTAAGCCAATTCCTGATGCTCCAGAATTGGAAGGCGCAGAAATCTGTTTCGAGGAAAGCAATGTGCCTGTAACGGCAGTGAACCTTGAAGAAGGCGATGTAATCAATTGGTACTCTGATGATAAAGCTACACGTCCTATTTCGAAGAATACTGTATCGTATTTGTCGAAGGAATCTGAGGCAGACGAATATACATACTATGCTACAAGAACTGTCAATGGTTGCGAAAGTAGTTTGAAAATGGGTGGCGTTTCATCGGTAGTTTATACGATTAAACCATTGCCTCTGCCTCCGCAAGTTGACTACAAACAATTGAACTGCGAATACGATGAACCAGTTACAATGAAGGCGTTGAATCCGCTTGATAACACTGTGCCTGCTTCAAATGTGAAATGGTACAATGCATCGGATTTAACTACATCGCTCAACGAGGAATATGCTGATGTCTATACTGTTGACAAGGACGTTATGACTGCAGGTATCAAGAGATTCTTCGCTACTCAAACAGTGAATGGTTGTGAAGGTCCTACAAAATTGATTTCATTCAATGTGTATGCTAAACCAGAATCTCCAAAGGTAACTGGTGCAAGTATTTGTCAGGGCGATACCATATTCCCAACACTTTCTACTAATATGAGTATTGATATGTGGTGGTCTGACAGCTTAATGTCAACGCAAATCGACAAGGGTTACACTCATACTCCACATCAATCCGAAGTAGGTAACTCAGATGTTACATACTATGTGACTCGTACTCAGAATGGATGTACTAGTGACACAGTTCCTGTTACACTTCGTGTGATACCAACTCCTACATTTACTATCAGTGATGATATCACATTGTGTATTTACGATGACATTGCTGAAATTAAGGCAGAAAACTTCAACCCTGAAATCAACGATGCTTCAACAGTGATGTGGAATGCTGGTAGAACTGATGGTGTGATGCGTGGTGTGACCGATGGTGTTGATCACACTATCGTACCGTATGGAATTGTTACAGAGGCAACCGATTACACAATTTCTGCTACATATAAATATGTATCGGATGGTATCTTCTGTGTGAGCGAGCCAATCTCTATGCACTACAAGTTGATTGATCGTGCCCGTAAACCAATCGTGTTCTCGAAGATTATCTGCCAAGGCTCGGAAATCAAGGACTTGCAGGCTTTGGGAAGCCAACACGTGGTATGGAAGAGCTTGGACGGAACGTTGCCGGAGGATTTCCACGGCCCGAAATACAAATTCCAACCGGGACAAGTTCTTGATACGGGAACATACCGTTTCGAAATCTACGACCTGAACATCTACAGCCTCGACGAGGAGGATGAGACGAACTCTCTCGGCTGTATGAGTATAGTTGACACCGTTTCGTTGGTGGTAGCACCTGGCGCACACACGAAACTGTTTGGCCGCGACTCGGTATGTATGGGTGCGACGGGCGAGACCTACTACACGCAATATTCTGAGAACAGCCAGTACTTCTGGACAGTGACGGGCAACAACCTGAACTACTCGAAGGACGCAATGTCAACTTCGGTACGCTACATCGACTGGCTGGAACCAGGCGTTGACACCCTGACGGTGTATGAACAGACATGGGCCGGCTGCGAGGGCTTCGACACGTTGATAGTAAAAATCGCGCCCGCTCCGATAGCCCACTACAATTGGACAATGCCAGGCTCATCGAATGTGATAGAGTTGAAGGACAGCACGGTACAGGACAGCCTGTGGACGACCGACGACAACGGCGAACCGCTTGCGATGCCAATTGAATACACAATGGCATGGAACTATGGCCACCAAGGCACCGACCCGTCGGAAATCGACACGGTTATTCCGTTCAACCAGAGAAACTTCCCAATCCACGAGGGAGGCTACCTCTACGGCTACAACTGTCCGATATTGACGGTCACGAACGACTTTGGTTGTACCGACAGCTACACGGAATGTGTGTTCGTGAACCTGTCATCGTCGCTGTACGTTCCAACGGCATTCTCACCGACGAACCCGGCACATGCGGTACGTACATTCCAACCGAAAGGCTTCAATTTGCAAACTTGCGAAATTTCAGTATATGACAAGTGGGGCAACCTGCTGTGGTACTCGAACGAAGTGAAGGACGGCATGTTCGTTGGCTATTGGGATGGATGCTACGACGGCAAGCCAATGCAGTCCGACGTATATATCTGGAAGATGGAGGCCACATTCCTCGACGGACAGGTATGGCAAGGCTTCGATGCTGGAAACGGCAAGAAGGTTAAATACGGTAGCGTATCGTTGGTACGATAACAAAACCTAATATAGAAACAAAAAAACGGCAAGAGTAATCTTGCCGTTTTTTTGTTTCTGCAATTGAGCATTGAGCATTAAACATTGAGCATTTATTTTAGTCTTCCAAACCAAAAAAAGTACTTGCTTTTTGTAAAAAATACACTATCTTTGTAATCCATATTTGATAAGGGTTTTATGAGGAAATTGTATCTGCTTTTCATTACGTTTTTTTATGCGGTAATCGCTCTTTCGCAGGAACATTTCGAAGGAGAGGTGAGTTACGTGAAAACATCATTTTCCGATACCTTATATTATGTTTATACGATAAAAGATGATTGTGTGCGCATTGATGAATATGATAAGTATAAGCGCGCAATGAAAGCCTATATTGTAAATTTGGAGGACAAATCAGTTATGGTTATAAATCCAAATAAGCAAGTTTATACGCGTTTGGAATCATTCCCTGTTACCGACAAATACACGCAAAATATGCAAGTTGTGCATACGGGTAATTACAAATACATAAAAGGATACAAATGTAGTCAGTGGCGAGTTAAGAATATTGAGGAAAATACAGAAATAACCTATTGGGTGACTGGCGACAACTTCAATTTCTATACACCTATGTCGCAAGTAGCAATGACGCTCGAAGAACACTTTTTGTTTTTTAAGGCGTTACCTCAGTCAAAAATGCGTGGTGTGCTGCCTATGCTCATTGAAAACAAAACATTACTTCGTGCGCCAAAGTCAACATTTAGCGTTACAGAAATAAAATCCCATCCCGTTGACTCTTCTGTTTTCAATATTTCACAATACCAGAAATTTGAAAATCTTCGATAAGGGGAATTTCTCCCTACAAGTTCAATAACTTTTCCAGTACTATAGTTAGGTAATCCCCGACAAAATAATCCGATTAGAAAAATATGCTGAGAATTTCCACGACCGTTTTCTCATAATTGACGATGTGGTCTATCATTTCGGAGCAAGTTTCAAAGATTTGGGCAATCGCCTGTTTACATTCAACAAAATGGGATTGGATAAGAATCTGATTCTTTCGCCGCCGAAAGAAATGGAATAGATTCTTGAATGATTAAAGTAAATAAAACCTAAAAATATTAATGCACAACGGGTTTCTTTAATATTTGCATAGTTATTGAATGTTAAATTAACCAATTCAATTGTACAATTACATCATCCGTACGCTCTATGTACGGTGTTGTTGCTTTTTCTTCCATAATGCGGCAATGGTAAAAAAATAATGCATAATTCACAATTGTGCATTATGCATCGTGAATTGAGCATTGTTAATATCTACGGTATCGGTCAAGAAATTTTTTTAAATTTTTCTGATCCAACTTTTTTCTCGTTTGTTGTTGATAATGTGAAAGATACAAAGGTCTTAGTGTATTCTAAACACTTATGACACAGCGTTTTATATTTTGATTTTCGTTTTTTTTGATATACTTTTGGATACTCGAAAAATGTGAAAATTATAAAAATATGGATATGAAACTCAAAAGATTTACGATTTTACTTATTTCATTAGTGTTTGCAGTGTGGCAGTCGTTTGCTCAATCAGTGCCTTCAGGGTATTCGGTTGGTACTTGGTCGGGTTTCCGCACAGCAGCGGCTACGTTTACGTTCGATGACGATGCGCCAAGCCATATTTCGGTGGTTGCTCCAGCATTTGAAGAACGGGGATATAGAGCAACATTCAATGTCGTTGTGAATTGGATGAATCAAGCTAATCAATGGTCATCATTCCAGAAATTGGCTAACAAAGGTCACGAAATTGCAAGCCATACGGTAACGCACTCGCAAAACACTCCGTCTGATGAATTGAGTAGTTCAAAGACTACAATCAATCAAAAAATAACAGGACAGGACTGCAACACGATAGCATATCCGTATTGCAATGTCCCAAGCGATAGAAATGCATTGTCTCAGAACTATATCGGTGGTCGTATATGCGATGGTCAGGTGATGGGAAAAACGCCAAGCGATTATTTCCAAATTTCTGCCATCACTACAGGTAGTGAGGCGAATTTCACCAGCACATCGAACTTTACCAATTCAATGCAATCTGCTATAAGCAAAGGTGGTTGGGTCGTGTTTTTAACTCACGGTATTCAAGGGGAATCGAACGGTAATGCAACGTATTCTCCAACAGCTATTTCTGCGATTACGGGTGCGCTTGATTGGGCGAAACAGAACGATTCTAAAATATGGGTGGCAACATTCCGTGATGCGATTCTATATGCAAAGGAACGTGACGCATTGCGTTTGACCGAAACTACCGAGTCTTCCAAACTGAAGCTGTCGGCGAGTGTAAGCATTACCAGCTCTGTTGTTGATTACACGTATCCTATTACGGTTCGGAGAGAGTTGCCAAGCGGCTGGACGAATTTCGCGGCGGCAACTGATGGCGAAGATATTGAAGTTACTGTGCTGACCTCTGGTTCAAAAAAATACGCTCAATTCAATGTGATTCCAGGTAAAACATATTATTTGGAAGATAGAGAAAGTGAATATACAAATAATAGTGGCGGAGGAGGCGGTGGTGGCGAAACCACTATAACTGACTTAATTTCTAATGGTGAATTTGATGATGGCACAAGTGGTTGGCAAACGCAAACCGGTGGTGATGCGAAATGTACAATGACGGCTACAACCTCGGCTGGCTTGTCGGGAGCAAATGCGGTTCAGTTCTGTCCTGATGGCAATTATGGTACAGAAAACTGGCATATCCAGATGTTTCAAAATGTTATGCTTGAACCAAATGTTGACTATACGTTGAAATTTACTGCAAAGGG